>Ga0255343_1000254_pt1 | contig 95922 bp, 79 predicted proteins | sample wastewater_treat_4_FD_192413 | JGI IMG/M metagenome (GOLD analysis project Ga0255343, IMG submission 192413) | Wastewater microbial communities from Lulu Island WWTP, Vancouver, Canada - plant16 | ecosystem: Engineered > WWTP > Wastewater > Unclassified | place: Canada: Vancouver, British... | reverse complement strand
CGCACTCTCGCTGGCCACCATCGGTAATCACTTCATGGACTTCATCGGACGAACAACGGTCTCCATGGCAATCGCCAGTCTGGTCAAGGCTCCAACGTAGAACCAAACTGGGGATTAGTCAGCGCTCAGGGATTTTTGCTAGAATGGCGGCTCACAACAAGTTCAATCGTTTCAACACAGCCCTGCGGAGAGGTGGCCGAGTGGTTGAAGGCGGCGGCCTCGAAAGCCGTTGTGCTCCTTTTGGGGTACCGTGGGTTCGAATCCCACCCTCTCCGCCACTTCTTTTTCCACGATCGCGGCCATTTTACGCGCGAGGAATGATCCTCGGCACTGCCCGCGAAATCCTCCAGCTTCGCTGCGGTGAACCACCCTTCGCTAGACGAGTTCTTCCAGCTCCGCCACCAGGGTTTTGAAGCGTTCCATGGCCGTAGCGACTGGCGCAGGGCTGGTGAGATCGACCCCGGCGTCGCGCAGGAGGTCGAGCGGGAATTTGGACCCGCCGGCTCGCAGAAAATTCAGATAACGCTCGCGTTCTCTGGTACCGCCTCCGGCAACCCGTCTGGCCAGGGTGATCGCGGCAGCAATGCCCGTGGCATATTTGTAGACGTAAAACGCGCTGTAAAAATGCGGAATCCGAAGGCTTTCCAGCGACAAGGACTCGTCCAGCTCGAAATCGGGGCCGAAATAGAGTTCGAGCAGAGCCCGGTATTCCTTCCGGAGGCAGTCAAGCGTGAGGGGTTCGCCGGCCTCGGCGATGGCGTGAATGATCTTTTCAAATTCCGCAAACATGGTCTGGCGGACCAGGGTGCCCCGGATTTCATCGATCTCGCGGTTGATCAGGAAGGCGCGGGCTTTTTTGTCGCTCGCCTGCGCCAGAAGGTGCGCGCTGAGCAGTTGTTCGTTAAAAGTCGACGCCACCTCGGCGACGAAGATGGTGTAGTCGTAATCCTGAAACGGCTGCGTACGGGCGCTGAAATAGGTGTGCATGGAGTGGCCGGCCTCGTGCGCCAGCGTGAAAACGCTGTCGAGCACGTCTGCCTGGTAGTTCATGAGGATGTAGGGGGGCCCCGCGTAGCCGCCGGCGGAAAATGCGCCGCTGCGTTTGCCGCGATTTTCATAGCGATCCACCCAGCGCCCTGAGCGCAGGCCTTTCTCCAGCGGCCCGCAGTAAGCGGCGCCGAGGGGCGCCAGCGCGTCCATCACCATGCCCACGGCTTCGTCGAATGTCTGTTTCCACGCTTTGCTCTGAACGATCGGCACGTAATTGTCGTAAAAATGCAGGTTTTTGACGCGGAGCGCCTTGCGGCGCAGCTCAAGATAGCGGTATACCGTCGGCAGATTGTCATGCACCGCCTGGATCAGGCTGTCGTAGACAGAGGTGGGCACGTTATCGGAAAACAGCGCCTCGTTACGGCATGAACTGAATTTGCGGACGCGGGCGTGGTACACGTCCTGGAGCACGGAGCCGCTCAGCGCAGCCGCCAGGGTGTTGGCGTGATCTTCGTACTCTTTGTAGAACTGCTCGTAGGCCTGTTTGCGCACTGCGCGTTTGGGGGATTCAAGCAGGGTGCGGAACGAGCTCTGGGTGAGCTCAACTTTGACTCCCTTTTCGTCTGTTATGAACCCGAATTTGAGGTCGGCATCGTTGAGCTGGCCGAAAATGCGCCCCGCGGTCCCGGCGACCTCGCCCTGCAGGGCCAGAAGGCGTTCTTCGGGGTGCGAGAGGATGTGGGGGCGGTAGCGCAGGAGCTTTTTCAACTGGAAGCGGTAGGGCTCGAGATCCTTGGATTTCTGGAACCGCCGCATGCGATCGACGGGAATGGCCTGAATCTCGGGTGCGATGAAGCTCGCGGCCTCGTTCGCGAAGGTGGCCATGTGAGTGAAGCGTGCTATCATCGCCTGGTACGTGTTGTTGGCGACGTCTTCGGCCGATTTCAGAAACGCGTAGGAACCCAGGCGCTCGGCAAGCTTCTCGAATTCGGTCTGAAAATCGAAACAGGCACGAATGGCCTTGGCGGAGCGGTGGAGCCGGCCGCGAAATACGGCGAAACCGTCCGTCATGCGTTCGAACTTCTTGAATGCCCGCTCCCAGGCGGCATCGCTCCGGTAAAGGGGCGTCAAGTCCCAGGTGTCTTCTTTCTTCACCGCGCTTCTCGGTGGTATCGATTTCGTCTTTGTTCCCGCCATGCCATCTTCCCTGTTATGTCGTGATGCGCTTCAAACTGCAGCGCAGTATACAAAAGGAGAGCGCAGTGTCCCAAACACGCCGCCCGGAGAAAGGACGCCGTCCTCTATTGAGCGCTGCGCGCGTCTGGGTAGAATTTGCGGCGGCATATGCGCCATGATGCAGCGATACGGCCACTGGGCATGGCGGTCCGCGGATTTCTATCACCGGGAGGACTTACGATGATCTCGATTCTTGTCATGTTGTGCCAGCTTGCGGCGGCCGACGAGTTTGCCCCGCGCCTGGACACGCTTCGCTTCCACGTCGAGCGTCTCGGCGCCATCACGGTGCCCGAAGCGCAGCAGGCGGCGAAGGCGGAGAAACTGGCTGAACTTGAGGCCCTGCTGGCCAGGGGCGCAGCGAACGAAGACGAATTCACGGCCCTGTATCTGGCCATCGACGACGTCCGCATGTGGCTGTGGGCTCATGCGGCCGAACAACCCGCCAAAGCGGAAGGTTCGTTTGCTGAATTGGACGACCGGTGGCAGATCGAGACGCCCGGACTGGTCTTACGCCTGATGAAAGCCGATTTTGCGATGGAGGTGGACGCCGGCGGGCACGTCTGGCGGTTCGAACCGTCGGGAAAAAGCGACATCCGCAAAGGCGGGACGGAATTCAGCCTCCTGGACGCGGCCCAGCGGACGGTCGAACCCTTTGCGCCGGGCTACGCCGTGGGCATGATGATCACGCTGACGGAATTCCCGGATGCGCCGGGGTTTGAGTTGCGGCTCTGCGCGAATCTGATCGGCTCGGAGATCGTTTTCGAACTGGCGGCGGTCGAACACGAACGCGACCTGGCCATGATCCGGTGGCCGAAAGCGATCATTCCGAAGCAGGATCCGCGTTTCGTGTCGGTGATCCCCCGCATGCAGGGGATGCTTTTGCCGGGAGACTGGCCGCAGGCCGTTTCGGCGGGCGATCTGTGCAATTCGCGGTCGTTCTACATGCCCTGGTGGGGGCAGCTTGACGGCACGGCCGGCGTCATGACGATCCTCGAGACTTCCGACGATGCCGGCGGCGAATATGCCCACCCCGAGGGCGGCCCGACGCGCATTGCGCCGCGCTGGTATCCCAGCCTGGGGCAGGTACGTTACCTGCGCACGATCCGCTACGTGTTCGACAACGACAGCAGCTACGTGAAGATGGCGAAGCGATACCGCCGCTACGTGCAGGAACAGGGAGATTTCGTGTCGCTGGCCGAGAAACGGGTACGTACCCCCGCCCTGGACGAGGTCATTGGCCGGCCGGTGGTGCATCTGGGCGCCCTCTATCATTTTGTGACGGAGGCGTCGCTGTTTCATAAGGACCGAATCGAGCACAATCACAGCCTGCAGACGTACGACCAGCTGGCGGAAGGATTGCGCTCGCTGAAGGCGGCGGGTATCGACACGGCCTATGTCCACCTCGATGGCTGGGGGTTTTACGGCTACGACAACGGCCACCCCGATGTATTGCCCGCGGGTGAGGAACAGGGCGGTTGGGACGGCCTGCGCCGGTTCGCCTCAACGTGTGAGGAACTCGGCTACTTTTTTGCCGTGCATGATCAATACCGAGACTTCTATTTCAACGCGGTATCCTTTGACGACCGCCTTGCCGTGGTGCGCCTTGACGGTTCGCGCGAAGAGACGTCGACGTGGTGCGGCGGCCCACAGACGATGCTGAATCCACGCTTCGCGCCCGGCTACGTCCGGCGGAACCACGATTTATTCGCGGCACACGGGATCAACGTGCGCGGCGCGTATCTCGACGTGTTTGCGGTTGTGCCCCTCGAGGAGAGCACGCTGCCGGCCCATCCGCTTACGCGCAGCGATTGCGCCCGGTACCGCCGCGACTGCTTTGACCTGCTCCGCGCGCGGGGCTATGTCGTGAGTTCGGAGGAGCCCGCCGACTACCTCGTGCGTTCGCTCGACCTGGTCCATCACGGCCCGTATGCGACCTATCCTCATATCGGCGGAGGCGATGCCACGGGCATACCCGTGCCGCTGCTCAACCTGGTGTACCACGATTCGATCCTGCTGCCCTGGGAGATGGGCGACCAAGGCGGCTGGGGCGTGCCGAGGGCCGACGCGGGATGGCTGCACTGCCTGCTCAATGCCGGACTGCCCTACGTCGGGCCGGGAGCGAGCCCGGACCAGATCGTGCTCGTGCGCGCGGCGGCCGCGCTGGCGCAACGGCTTGCGTTCCAGGAGATGATCGATCACGAACTGCTCGACGGCTCCGTCCGAAAACAGCGCGCGACCTACGCGGACGGCACCACGGTCACCGTCGACTTTGATGCGCGCAGCTATGTGATCGAGCCGGAAGAATGACCAGACACGGCGCAGAACAACGGAGGATTCGGGAATGAGATGTACGGGTTGGGCCCTGGGTTTGCTGGGCATCGCGCTGGCGGGAGTCTGTGCAGCGCAAGACGTTCAGGTTACCGTGGATCCTGTCACGCGATACTTCCACGTGACGTATCCCGTGCCGGCGGAGGCGCCCGGCGTCCTGATCGCCGTGTGCGCCTGGGCGCCCGCGGACAGCGAGGACTGGCTTCCGGCGCGAGTGCTGCCGCTGATGTCGGAAACGGCGATGCACCTCGCGCGCCCGGAACAATACAAACCGTGGCTCCGGGGTGAAGTGACGGAACAGCGTGCCGCGGGCCTGGCCCGTACTGTAGTTTTTGACCCGTACCCGGAGGCCCAGATAGACGGGCGCGTCGACGTCCGGTTCCGGATCACCCTCAGCACGCCGGACGGGGAGGCGCTGGCCACCTACATCACGCCGCTTCAAGCCGACAACACCGATGTGGTGTACATCGAAGACTGGTCCGGCGTCTTTCAGCAGTACGCCCTGAGGTCAGAGACCAAAGACGAATCGGAGAATACCAGGCCGCAATGGGAGTGGCGCAGCGGCGCAGCGCCAGAACAGGGCCTCTCCCGGGGCAACGTCCTGTTTGGCGAAAGACAGGGCGACGACCGGCTGCCGCTGTTGTCCTATCCCCTTGATTTGCGCGGTCCGTATGCCGTGTTTGTGCGCACGGCGGCATCCCTGGGCGGGATTGCATTGCGGTTCACGGGCGAAGAGCGCACCCAGCGGCTGTCGTCGACCCCGGTGTTCCACGAAGTGTTGTGGCAATGGCGCGATCTGGATTTCCAGCATCTGGTGCTTGAACAGCTGCATGACTATACGGGCCCGATAAATTCCAGCATCGATTACGTGAAGTTCGTGCCGCTTTCGCCTGAATTGCGCGAACGTCTGGACGGGCAATTCAGCGGAGAAACCGACAAGCTCGTCGCGGGGTACTGGGAACCTTATTCCTATGCGTTCAGCGATTCGGTGTCGGACAATGCGTGGCACCGGGCCTACCTGGTGGCCTATGCCGAGGCACGAGTGCCCATCGTCGACATGCAGATCAGCCGGTTCGGCATGAAGGCCGTCTACGAGACGCGCGCAGGCGATCAGCTGTTGTATACGACCATGGGCGACCCCATCGGCGCCGTGCAGCGGCCGCTGACCGACAATGTCGGCCGGATGCAGCAGTTCACCAACACCCTGGAGGCCTCGTTACGTGCCGCCCGCGACCTCGGTTTTTCACTGCACGCGAATTTCGGTGCGACCAACTGCTATCCGGGCAGCCCGTTGCAGGGCAGTTTTGCGGAGGCGCATCCCGAATGGTTGCGCGGCTCAGCCCTGCGCTACGAGATCCCCGAGGTGCGGGCGTTCATTCTGAGCCAGTACCGTGAAGCGCTCACCATCGGCGCGCGGGGGCTCTCGCTCGATTTCTGCCGCTACCCGGGAGGCGTGGACGCACCCGGCACGTGCAACGCGTTTCTGCAGGAACTCAGGGCGCTGGCCGATGAGTTCGCCCAGCCGGGCGACCGGATTCCGCTCCTGGTACGCTTTCCCGCACACGGAGTGAGCAACAGCGAGTTGTTCGATTACGCGACCTGGGCGCGCGAGGGCTGGGTGGACTATCTGTGCCCCAGCAACATCCAGGGACGCCACCTGCACGTGGATATGGCGCCGTATTACCAGGCCGCGAAAGGCACCCCGTGCCTGGTGCTGCCGGCTCTGGACGGCCTGGGCTGGGGCCAGCCGATGCCGGGACCCTTTCTGTGGCGCGTACACGAGCTCTACCGCGAAGGCGCACCGGGCATCTATGTGTATCAGGCGGATTCGCGCGTGATCTCGAACGTGTACGACCGGCGCACCATGCGCCTGCTGACCAGCAGCTCCGACGTGGCGCGCTGGTGGGACGAGGATGCGCAGATGCAGCCCCAGCGGAGCAAAGGCATCTACATCACCCCGATTCAGCAGATCGACGGTTATGCGGCCTGGCATCGCATCCGTGCCTGGGTCGATGGGGTTGCGCCGGGCCCGGTTGAGTTTTACCTGGACGGCGAGCTGGTCCACCGCTGCGAAGGCCTGCCGTACGTCCTGGGATCGGAGGGCTATGAGTCGGACAAGATCGTCCCGCCTGGCGAACACAGCTTGTTGGTGCGGGCGCAGGACGGCGACGGCTGGCTGGAGGAGTCTTTCACGATTCTGGGCGCACCCTGACGCGGAAGGAGCAGGCGATATGAATACATGGCGCGGAAGAGTTGCCGGGCTGGTGCTTGCTGTTGTTGCGGGGATGGCTGCGGGCGCTTTTGCGGATGTGGACGAAGCCCCGCTCTCCCTCGACCAGATCCGGGCGTTGCGGCACGAGGCGGCCCACAGGACCCGGCGGATCATCTACGACAACGACGGCAACGAACCGGTCTACTACCTTCAATCGGCCGATGCGGACGAGCTGATCGACAAGCGCACGCGCGCCGTGGTGGGCACGCAGGTGGACACGGTGGTCTATTGCACCTGGAGTTCCGGATTCGGCCTGTTCACGCACAATACAAAGGTGGGCGAGATCTTCACCAGCACCGAGCCCGCGCCGAACGGCGAAAAAGGCTTCAGCTGGAACCAGACGAAGGCATTTCTGGAACAGGGCACGGATCCGCTCGAGATCATGGTCAATTTCTGCCGCCAGAACGGGATCGAAGTGTTCTGGTCCATGCGCATGAACGATTGCCACGACGGCTGGGGCGACTGGTACTCGCCGATCATGTTCCCTCAACTCAAGAAAGACCACCCCGAATGGCTGATGGGCACGGCGGAAAAACGGCCTGTGAACGGACCCTGGACCGCCGTGGATTACGGCCAGCCGGAGATCCGCGATCTGGCGTTCAAATTTTTCGAGGAAGTCTGCGCCAACTACGACATCGACGGCATACAGATGGACTTTTTCCGCCATCTGGCGTATTTCCGCGCACATGCCGAAGGGCGGCCCTGCGGCCAGGCCGAGCTGGATATGATGTCGGACCTGATGCGGCGCGTCCGCGTGATGGCCGACGAGACCGGCGCGAAACGTGGACGGCCGATTCTCATCTCGGTGCGCGTGCCGGATTCCCTGGAGATGTGCCGCGACATGGGTTTCGATCTGGAGCGATGGATGCGGGATGATTTGATCGATATCCTCACCTTGAGCTGCTATTTCCGGCTCAATCCCTGGAAAACCAGCGTCGAGCTCGCCCACAAATACAACGTCCCGGTCTATCCCTCGCTGAGCGAGACCCGGTTGCGCGACAAGGATGCCCGGTCAGAGCGGGCGAACCTCGAAGCCTACCGGGCGCGCGCCATGAACGCCTGGCACGCGGGTGCGGATGGCATCTACATGTTCAATTTCTTCAACCCCAACGCACCGCACTGGCGCGAACTGGGCGACCCGGACGTCCTGGCGCCCCTCGACAAGGTTTACACCACGGGCGCCCGGGGCTACGGCAATCTCAGCTTTTGGTACAAGGGCGGCGAGAAATACATGAACCGCGACATCCTCAACCCTGACTACCCGCGTACTCTGGCCGCCGTCGCCCCTGTTTCAATCACCCTGCCGGTGGGGGAAGATGTTACGGCTCATGCACCCGTGACCGTGACGCTGCGCTTGCGGTTCAAGGAAGCCCCGGCGGCCAAAGTGATCGCCGTGACGCTCAACGGCGCCCCGTTGACGGCGGAAACGCAGGACGGCCCGTGGCTCGAGTTTCCCGTCGAGCCCGCGCTGGTCAAACAGGGCGACAACGTCTTTGCCCTGGGCGTGGCAGCGGGCGAGCCCACCCGGCCCGTATTGCTCGATCTGCTCCTCCGCGTACGCCACTGACGAATGTTCACCCGGCGTCAGGAGGGCACGGCGCCGCCGCCTCAAAGCGTCAGATGTGAATAGCGCGCCCGTCGACGGCCAGCGCCGCCTCTTTCATGATCTCGGCCAGGGTGGGGTGCGCGTGGGTCGAACGGGCGAGGTCTTCGCTGCTCGCATCGAATTCCAGGGCCACGGCGGCTTCGGCGATCAGGTCGCCGGCCTGCGTGCCGAGGATGTGCACGCCCAGGAGCCGGTCGGTTTCGGCATGGGCAAGCATTTTGACGAAACCCTCTGTGTCGCCGATGCAACGCGCACGGCCGTTGGCGAGATAGGGGAACACGCCCTTCCGGTAGGGCACGCCCTCTTCCTGGAGCTGGTCCTCCGTTTTGCCCACCGACGCAATCTCCGGGTGCGTATACACGATTCCAGGGATAGCGTTGTAATTGACTTCGCCGTAGCCTTTCACCAGGTTTTCGACGCAGGCCACGCCTTCTTCTTCCGCTTTGTGAGCAAGCATGGGACCGGGAATTACATCGCCTATCGCATAGAACCCTCCGGCGGAGGTCCGAAAATGTTCGTCGACCACGATGCGGCCACGGCTGTCGGTTTCAATCCCCATCGTCTCCAGACCCAGCTCTTCGGTATTGGGAACACGCCCCACACTGAGCAGCACGCGGTCGCAGGCCACAGGATCCGCTCCGTCGATGTCGACAACCGCGCCTTTGCCCTTCTTTCGCGCGCCCGTGACCCGGCATCCCAGACGGAAGGTCATTCCCTGCTTTTCGAAGATTTTCTGCGCCTTCGCGGCCAGTTCTGAGTCCATGCCCGGCAGGATCCGGTCGAGATATTCGAGAACAGTCACCTTGGCGCCCAGGCGGTTCCAGACCGACCCTAATTCCAGGCCGATGTATCCCGCACCGATGACGACCAGGTGTCCGGGCACCACATCGTACGCCAGTGCATCCGTGCTGGTGCCGACATAGAGCCCGTCCACCTCTACGTTCGGCAGGGGCGCTGATCGGCTGCCCGTCGCGATGATAATGTGTTGCGCAGCCAGCGCCACATCTTCTTTGCCTTCGACGGTGATGCGTCCCGGGCCGGTGATGCACCCGCGTCCTTCGTAGCGGGTGATGCCATTCTTCTTGAACAGTCCGGCCACGCCATTGGTCAGGCCTTTGACGATATCTTCTTTGCGCCGCATCATCCCGGCCAGGTCAAGCGAGAGGCCCGTAACCTGTATCCCGTGTTTCGAGAGCGTATCGCGCACTTCGACAAACCGCGCGCTGGATTCCAGCAATGCCTTGCTGGGAATGCAGCCAACGCGCAGGCAGGTGCCGCCGAGAGCCGCTTCGCTTTCGACGCAGGCCACATTCAATCCCAACTGAGCGGCGCGGATCGCGGCGACATAGCCGCCCGGGCCCGCCCCGATAACAATCAGATCATGCGTAACCAGGTTCATGGGGTCTCCTTCCGTTGTCACGTGGTTGCCTGGCGCCGCCGGCCCGTCCGGCCTGCTCGCGCACTATAAATCCAGGAGCAGGCGCGCAGGATTCTCAACACATTCTTTGACCCGCACGAGAAACGTCACGGCTTCCCGCCCATCGACCATGCGGTGGTCATAGGTCAGCGCGACATACATCATGGGCCGGATCACGACCTCGCCGCCGATTGCCACCGGCCGTTCCTGGATGGCGTGCATCCCCAGCACGGCGGTCTGCGGCGGATTCACAATGGGCGTGGACAGAAGCGAGCCGAACACCCCGCCGTTCGTGATGGTGAACGTCCCGCCCTGCAGCTCCTCCAGCGCGATCTTGTTGTCGCGTGCTCGGCCGCCGAAATCCGCGATGGCGCGCTCGATATCGGCAAAGCGCATCAGCTCGGCGTTGCGCAGAACCGGCACCACCAGGCCTTTACCGCTGCTGATGGCGATGCCGATGTCGTAATAGTTGAATTCGACGAGCTGATCATCGCGGAACTGCGCGTTGACACCGGGAAATTCCCGGAGCGCCGTGACCACGGCTTTCACGAAAAACGACATGAATCCGAGCTTCACGCCGTGCTTCGCCACGAACGACTCCTGATGTTCCTTTCGCAGCGCGATCACTGCGGACATGTCAATCTCGTTGAACGTGGTGAGCAACGCGGCCGTCTGCTGCGCCTGTACGAGCCGTTCCGCGATGCGGCGGCGCATCGGCGTGATCGGGCGCAACTTTTCGCGGCGCTGCGCTCCGGTGACAATTCCTCCGACCGGCGACGCCGCGGGCTCGGGCGCTGGCGCTTTTTCAGAATGCTGGAGGACATCTTCCTTCAGGACGCGCCCGCCCCGCCCTGTCGGTTTGACTGCATTGGGGTCGAGCCCGCGCTCCGCCAGGGCGCGTTTCGCCGCAGGCATCACACGCTGCTCTTTTTTCACCACGGCCTTTTCATCGGCGCGCGGCGGGCTCTCCTCGACTGCTGCAGGCGGGCGGGGCCCTTCGACCGGGGCCGGAACTGGCGCGGTTTCGTCGATGCGGGCGATGACGTCTCCCACGCTGGCGTTCTCGCCTTCGTTGACGAGCACTTCAGCCAGGAGGCCCGCCACGGGGGCGGGAACTTCGAGAGTGGCCTTGTCGGAATCGATTTCGACAACGGGCTCGTCCTGTTTTACGTATTCTCCCGGAGCCTTCAGCCAGCGGGCAATCTGAACCTCCGAGATGGATTCACCCAGCGCTGGAACCTGCACGTCAGTCGCCATAAAACTACTTCTCCTTCATCGCGCTGCTGCTGCTGTATGCCACAGGCCCGTCCGCGTCATCATAGATCCGCGAAGGCCTCATCAAGGAGCAGGCGCTGTTCAAGCCGGTGGCTCGCGGCCGAGCCGGTCGCGGGACTCGCTGAAGGCGCGCGATACACGCCGCGCAACGGCCAACGGCCGAGCAGCCGGTCGCAGAAGCGGACACGCCACAGCCACCACGCCCCCATATTCTGCGGTTCTTCCTGCACCCAGACCATATCCGTCTCTGCGGGATAGTCCCGCAGGACTTCTTCGAGGTATTCCTCGTGCAGGGGAAACAATTGCTCAACCCGCACGATAGCGACGTCATCGCGCCCGCGCGCCGCGCGCTCCTCGACGAGCTCATAATAGATTTTGCCGCTGCACAGGAGCACGCGTTTCACCCGATCGCCTGGAATACCCATCTCATCGGGCAGAATGTGCCGAAACCGGCCCCGCGCCAGATCCTCGAGCGGCGACACGACTTTCGGATGCCGCAGCAGACTTTTGGGGGTCATCACAATAAGGGGTTTCCGCCACGGCCGGTGAACCTGGCGGCGCAGGCAATGAAAAAATTGCGCCGGTGTCGTCGGGTACACGACCTGGATGTTGTCCTCCGCGCCGAGCATCAGGAACCGCTCCAGGCGCGCGCTCGAATGCTCGGGGCCCATTCCCTCGAATCCATGCGGCAGCAGCAGGACGAGTCCCGAGAGAGCGCCCCACTTGTCTTCGGCGCTCGTGATGCCCTGGTCAATCAGTACCTGCGCCGCATTGGCAAAATCGCCAAACTGGGCTTCCCACAGCACAAGACCGTCGGGATACGCCGAACTGTAGCCGTATTCAAAACCCAGGACGCCCGCTTCCGACAAAGGGCTGTTGACGATGTCGACCGGCCCCTGTTCCGGAGTGATATGTTGCAGCGGCATGTAGGCACGCCCGTCGACCGTATCCACCAGTACAGCGTGCCGGTGGCTGAACGTGCCGCGCTGCGAGTCCTGGCCGCTCATGCGCACGCGCACACCCTCGGCAGCCAGGGAGGCGTAGGCCAGTGCCTCGCCGGCGGCCCAGTCGAGCGGCTGCTTGCCCGCGGCCATGGCCTTACGCGCAGTCAGGAGGCGCCGGGCCTTGGGATGTACGTGAAAACCGTCGGGAAGCACGGTCAGCGCCTCGAGATGCGACACGAGCGTGTCTCGCGCGACCCCCGTGTCGGGGTTGGGCGCGTTTTTCTCGGGACCGCCAAAATATCGAGACCAGAGGACGCCCAGCACGCTCTTGCGTTTGGGGTTGCGTTTGCGTTCCTCGCGCGCCTGTTCTTCTTCCTTGCTTCGGGAAGCCGTGAACTCTTTTTCAAGAACCGCGCGCCGGCGTTCTGCGATCTCATCGGCCTCTTCCCGGGAGATCCCGCCGAGTTTCAGCAGGTGTTCCAGATAGCCTTCACGCACGGAGCGGCGCCGGTTGATTTTCGCGTAAAGCAGCGGCTGGGTGAATGCAGGCTCATCGGTTTCGTTGTGGCCATGCCTGCGGTAGCAATACATGTCGATCACAACATCCCGCTGGAATTTCCGCCGAAATTCCATCGCCAGGTCAATCACCTGGGCGACCGCTTCCGGATCTTCGCCGTTGACGTGAAAAATCGGGATCTGAAGCATCTTGGCGACGTCCGTCGCGTAGACGCTCGAGCGCCCTTCGGAAGGCACGGTCGTGAACCCGATCTGATTGTTCACCACGACATGGATCGTGCCTCCGATACGGTATCCTTCGAGTTGGGACAGATTCAGCGATTCCTGCACGATGCCTTCGCCTGCGAACGCGGCGTCGCCATGAATCAGGAGGCACATCCCCCCTTCGCGGCGCACGTCGCCGAGGCGGTCCTGCTTGGCGCGCACCCGGCCCATGGCGACAGGGTTCACGAATTCCAGGTGGCTGGGGTTAAAGCACAGTGCCAGATGAAGCGTGTGGCCCGCTTCCGTGGTCCAGTCGGAATGGTGGCCGAGATGGTATTTGACGTCGCCACGGCCTATGTGGAGTTCCGGGTCTTCGTCATCAAATTCGCGGAAAATGCGGCCGGGACTCTTCCCGAGGATATTGGTGAGGACGTTGAGGCGGCCCCGGTGCGCCATGCCGATGACGATCTCGTCGATCTTGTACTGGCCGGCCTTCTCGATGGCCATATCGAGCAAGGGGATGAGGCTTTCCGCTCCTTCGAGTGAAAAACGCTTGGCGCCCACGTATTTCTTCTGGATGAATTCCTCGAAAATGACCGCGTCCGTGAGCCGCGTCAAAATGCGGATCTGCTCGTTGCGGCTGAGCGCAATGCGGTTTTCGGTCCGCTCCATACGCTCCTGCAGCCATTCGCGGAGATCCAAGTCATCGATATGCATGAACTGCACGCCGATAGACCGGCAGTAGGTGTTGCGCAGCCGCTCGATGATTTCGGCGAGGCTCAGGGTGTCTTCTTCCGTCAGGGTGGTTGTGGAAAACGGCAGATCCATGTCATGGTCGGAAAATCCGAAATAGGCCGGGTCGAGTTCTTCCAGTTCCGGTACCGGCGACCTCAGGGGATCCACCTGCGCGACACGGTGCCCGCGGACCCGGTAGTTGCGGACAAGCTTATCCACCTTATGCTGCATCGCTGCCAGATTGATGTCGCGTCCGCAGATCTGGCATTTGATGGCCTCTTCCCAGTCGGATTGAAACCATCGGCGTCGCACGCAGGTATCCTGGGGCACGGCAGGCGCCGGGGTAAAATCTCCATTATCCGAGAGGCGCCTGAAATACTCCCGCCAATCCGCTGGAATCGAATCCGGTTGGTCGAGATACTGCTCGTAGAGGCCCTCCATGAACTCCAGACTCAAGCTGCTCAGTTCGGTTTCAGGATTGGCCATGTCTTCTCCGCCTTTGCCGCCCCTGGGCCGCACAGCCCGGATGGGCGCACCGTGCCCTGTCTTCGTTGTTCCGATCGCACAGACTGTGGATTGACCGCCCCCTCCCGCCACGGACGCCGTTTCTGCCGGAAACGCCGCCGGTATTCAAGGCAACTCGATGTCCGCAGCAGCCTTACCACGAAACCCCCATCGCCACCCTGCCTTAAACAGAGCGAAAACCGTGCCTTACGCCACCATAGGCAGAACCATTGAGAGTCGAGAAATGTTTCTTGGGACACACTTTAGCGCATTTTCGAGAAGTTTGCTCAAGAAGAACTGTGCAATCTGCGATTTCTGCACATCCTGCCTCCCATGGCAGGCAGGCGGTGGTTCGAGCAGCACGCTCACTGGCGGGTAGAGGCCGAGCGAACCGAGCAGCGCACCGTCGAGCCCGGGCGTCGAATTGTTCTGCGCTGCCTTGCCGCCCGGCAGCGGCAGGGCGGTACGTGCCGGCGGGCCTCAGCACAGATCTTCAGGCGGCGGACAATGCCGGCGGCTGAACACCTCTTTCAGCTGCTGACGGCTGTGGCCGCCCGCGAGGCGCAGCAGATCCTGTATTGATTGCGGATATTCCGTCATTTTGATCTTTTCGAGAAACAGGGCGTGTCCGGCTTCTGCGCGTTTGACCATGTCTACGATCGCCGCCAGCATGCTGAGACGATACACGGCGCCGGTCAGAATTTCTTCATCCAGCACGGGGAGCGCCGTGAAATTCGTCCGGAGAAACACGGTTGCGATAGTAAACAGGTCCATCCCCGGTGTCAGTGTTTCGACTACAGGAGACATGAAATCGGCCACCAGCGCGCGGCCAATCTCTTGAAACCGGTCGTACATTTCACCGAGCAGAACGCGCAGGCAGTCCTTTTCCGTCAAAATGCCCACCAGCCGGAAATCATCATCCACAACCATGGCGGCGTTTTCGCCTTTGCTGTGGAGTGTGTGCATCGCGGCCAAGACGCTCATGTCGGGATGCACGACGCGGATCGTCGTTTTCATGATGTCGCGTGCTACAGGTACTGCCACCATGGCTCCCTCCTTCTGGCTTTGCCCAGAGGGTCCGTGTGCGCTGTTGACTGTATTCGCGTGCTGGCTTTCAGTATAACACGGAAACCGCCCGGGAGCGGGGTTCTGTTCAAGGCAAGCCCCCTGGATCTGCCCGGCAGATACGTTGGCAACTCCTTTCAAACAAAAGATATTAATCCGTTTTGAGAATGGGCCGCAGGTGCCGTACCATAGGCCCGTTTCAGGCGAATAAGTCAAAGAAAGGCAGACAGATACCGTGAGCGAACTGGGAAAAGCGACCCGACTGAACCGCATTCTCGCCGGAAGAACGCGGCGCGTACTTACCGTCGCGGTGGACCACATGATCAACTATCCGGAGAAATTCCCCCTGGAACTGCGCCGGATGGCCTCGACGCTCGAACAGGTTATCGCGGGAGATCCGGATGCGGTAACCATGAACAAAGGCCCCGCACTCCGCCTCATGGCGCCGTACGCGGGGCGCGTACCCCTGATCATCCAGTCGATGGCGCTGCGCCCGCATGAACCGAGCTTCGCGGACACCGCAACCGTTGAGGAGACCCTGGGGCTGGGGGCCGACGCCATCGCCGTGGCCATGTTTGTCTACGGAGAGACGGAACTGGACTACCTGCGGCATCTGGCGGAGGTGGTGCGCTGCGCGGCGCCGTTCGGGCTGCCGGTAATCCCGCACATCTATCCCCTCGAGAGCGGCGATGAAAAACATGCGATCGTGCATGACCCCGAGCACGTGCACTATGCAGCGCGGGTGGGATTTGAAATGGGCGCCGACGTGGTCAAGGTGCCGTATACGGGCGATGTCGCATCGTTTCGCGACATCGTGGCGGACATCCCCGTACCGGTGGTCTCGGCCGGCGGGCCCCGCTGTGACAGCTTCGGCGATGCTGTCGCACTTGCCCGTGACGTTGGAGAGACCGGCGCCGCCGGCGCCACCATGGGCCGCAATGTCTGGGGGTTTCCTGACATCCCCAAGGCCATCCGCCGCCTCAAAGAGGCCATTAACGAGGCGTAACGCCTCAGCCGCCGGTTTCCGCGGGAAAGACCGCGCCAGACACCGCGTATTCGGGGCGGTTGCGGCGTAGATGCCGGATGTTTCATGATACAGAGGCCTCCAGAAACCCAGGTTCCAGGAGATCAATGGAATGGCAACAACGGTGACGGTGCCGACGTGGTTTTATCAGCATGGCGACGCGGATTTCACGCTCGATGTGCCTGAGGAAGCGTTTGGCGGTTGGAAAAGGGCAAACCTCGATCTGTCGCTGGATAACACGGCGGTCGTGGTCATGCATGCCTGGGACGCCGGCACCTCACCTGACCAGTTCCCCGGCTGGTGGCGGGTGGTGCCGTACATTGTGCGGGCAAATGCGATCATGGAGACGACGTTCCCGCCGCTGCTGGAGGCGGTTCGCCGCTCACCCATGCCGCTGTTTCATGTTGTAGCGGGAGGCGACTATTACAAACACCTGCCGGGATACGAGCGCGCGGCTGAACTGGCGCCGCGCCAGGAAAACACGGTAGAAAAGATCGCGCCCGACCCGGTCCTGCAGACGGCGCTCGGCTACAAAAACGAGCACGGATACCCCCGGCCACACAACGTGCCAGACATTCAACGGGGTTTTTCCCGCATCGATTTCGGTCCGCATGCCCATCCCCAGGGAGACGAGGGCGTGGCGGAGAATGGCCCGCAACTCTATGGTCTGTGCCGCGCCCACAACATCACGCACCTCATCTACATGGGGTTTGCGATCAACTGGTGCCTCCTGCTGTCTCCCGGAGGCATGGCCGAGATGACCTACCAGTACGGCGTCACCTGCAGCGCGTTCCGGCAGGCCACGGCGGCGGTCGAGAACAAAGCCTCTGCCCGCGACCAGTGGTGCAAGGAGCTGGCGCTGTGGCGCGTGGCGCTCGCGTTCGGGTTTGTCTACGATGTGGACGATTTCATCACTGCGTTGAAAACCAGTGGCAGCGCCACCGGGACGGCCCAGCCATGACAACGAGCGGTCCGCTCAGCGGGAAACGGGCTGTAGTGACCGGCGCCAGCCGGGGTATCGGCCGGCACATCGCACGGGCCCTGTGTGACGCCGGAGCAACGGTCGCCATCACCGGCCGCAACCGGGAGACGCTCGAAGCGGTTGCTCGTGAACTGGGACCCGGCTGCCTGCCTCAGATCTGTGATCAGCGCGACCCGGAAGCCATTTCGGCGATGGCTGCCGCTGTGATCAATGCCCTGGGCGTTCCCGACATCCTCGTCAACAATGCGGGGTTATTTCGCGGCGGACCTGTCGTGAACATGGCCCTGGCCGACTGGAACGAAGTCATCGAAACGAACCTGACGGGAGTATTTCTGACCACCCAGGCGTTCCTACCCGGAATGCTCGAACGGAAGCGCGGCGACATTTTCATCATCAGCTCGATGAGCGGTAAAAAAGGCGACCCGAACGCAGCGGCTTACGCGGCATCCAAGTTTGGCCTCCAGGGCTTCGCCCAGGCCTTGCTCTACGAGGTCCGGAAATCCAATGTCCGGGTTATGGTGTTGAATCCCAGCAGCGTGGATACCAGCGTTGATCACGGGCGGAAAGAAGGCTCAGGCCTGCATTTGCATGCCGCGGACCTGGCGGCCACGGTCGTGCATCTGGCCGCCCTGCCGGGGCGCACTCTGTTTCGCGATATGGACATATGGGGCACCAACCCATAGGTTTGGATTAAATAGAAATGCTTGGCGTGCGTCTGGATTCAACGTATAATGAGCGTGATTAAGCGAGAGCATAAATCTGTGAAAGGATGCAAAGGATGAAGCGGAAAACCTCAATTATTGGGGCGCTTGGGCTTGCGCTCGCCATAGTGGTTTGCGGATGCGAGACAGTGCCGCGCGGGGCAGCTCTTGGCGGCGCCCTGGGTGCGGGCACCGGCGCGATTATCGGCCATCAATCCGGGCATGCGGGCGAAGGTGCGGTGATCGGCGGCCTGGTTGGCGCGGCCGCGGGCGCCGTCGCCAGTGACGTCCGCGCACGCCGCACCCGGACGCCCGAAGAGACGGCCAAAGCCTACGATTACCAGCCGGCACAAGGCGAGATGCTCAAGCTCGAGAACGTCAGCGTGCTGCCGACGCAAATCAGGCGGGGCGACATGCTCGAGGCGTCGATTCAGTATGCCCTGCTCGGGACACCTTCGGGCGGCACAACCGTTCGCGAATCGCGCAGCCTGATGCAGGGCGGACGGGTTGTTGCCGAAATCGGCACCAAAAGCTTCACGCGGGAAGACGGCACCTGGGTGAGCGCCGTCCAGTTCAAAGCGCTCGACAGCCTCGAACCCGGCGACGTCATCGTGCAGCAGGTCATCGAAACCGCCTCCTCGCGGGTCATGGGAACGGACAAGTTCACTATCATCGAGTAAGACCCTTCGGGGCGTTCAACGGCGAATTACTGAGCCGCCGGCGTGTCCGGCGGCGTTTCTTTTTCCGGCGCCGGAGGAGGGCCGGCATCCGGGAGCGGAACGCTTTCTGGCTCCCAAACCGCATCTTTGAGCACAGCCAGATACCGGTTTACAGCCGAAGCACGGGAGGAATGGTGCAGCGTCTGAAGCGCCACGACGCAGCCGTCCACATCGAAAAATCCCTGCGTTAAGTACGGGTAGTGGCCGGGCTGGGGCGCGGGATCTTCCAGGTTGAGGTACACCCCGTGAACGCGGTCGAGCTGAAACTCTACCGGAACGGAGCTCGCTGCCCGCTCTGTCTCGGAAAGGCCGTCTTTCCAGCGCTCAAGCTCTTCGGCAAACCACGCGTCGGCTCCGAATCCCGGCATCATGCCCGGCACCCCCATCACGGTCAGAATGGTGACATAGGGTTCCGGGCCTGTGCCTTCCAGACGGACCGCCGCGCCTCCGGGCACGCTCGATTCCGCCTGGGCTGCCGCCGTTTCTGCGGGAACCGCCAGGGTGAGCACGCCACGGCCCGGCACGGCCAGCGCAAAGACGGCGCCTGCACCCGGCATCGCGCTCGCGGCGTCAGCCGGCATCTCTGAGGCCGCACTCGGGGACATGGCTTCCGGTGGCGTGACCAGCCTGCCCCGCCGGGGACCGTCACAACCCGAAGCAAGGATTAACGCCGCTGCAATCGCGGCCCACCACATGCGCTTTATCCTCAATCTCGCCTCCCCCTGCCGCGGCGGTGTCGAGCGGCACACCACGTTCACCAGACATCCCGGTGCACAGTTCCCACTTCCGTCTCCAGAAATGTGACGCATTCGTGAAATCATTATCCTGCGGGTTTTCGAAAAACCTATCTTGCGCACTCGCGTCGGGAATTGCAACGAATTCTTCCCGTTTTCGGTTGCAAATTCAAAGAAGAATGCGCAATTATAAAACGTTGTTTGTGAGAATCCGGGTTTTCTTGGCACCATTTCCATCAGACCCACTACCCGAAGCAGAGGAGGTTGACGATATGAGTATAAGCCGCAGGAAGTTTCTCGGCACCACCGCGTCGGCGGTGATCGTGGCTGGAACGATGGCCAAAGGACGCGTATTCGGCGCCAACGACCGCGTCAACGTGTGCGTCATGGGCATTAATGGCCGAGGCAACAGCCACATCAAGGGGTTCAATTCAATCCGTCAGGCCCGTGTGGCCGGCCTGTGCGAAGTCGATACCACGCTGTTCGACAGCCGTGTGGAAGAGTATTTCAAACGGGCAAACCTCTCGGTACCCAAGACCTATGCCGACATCCGGGAAGTGCTTGATGACAAAGATATCGACGCCGTCTCGTGCGCGGCGCCCAACCACTGGCATTCGCTGGCCACCGTCTGGGCCTGTCAGGCCGGCAAAGACATGTACGTCGAGAAACCCATGACCCACAACATCTTTGAAGGCCTCAAGGTGGTCGAGGCTGCGAAAAAATACAACCGTATCGTCCAGCACGGCACGCAACTCCGAAGCAATCCGGGGTTCCAGGAAGGCATCCAACTGCTCAAGGACGGCTTCATCGGCGACGTCTATATGGCCCGCTGCGTGTGTTACAAATGGCGTGGAGACATCGGCAAGGCCGTCCCCGGCCAGCCGCCCAGCACACTCCGGTGGGACCTCTGGCAGGGTCCGGCCAAGGAAAAGCCGTTCATGGTGAAGGAAGCCAAGCCCGACGAAGGCATCTTCGTTCCGTATTACTGGCACTGGGTCTGGGAATACGGCAACGGCGACATCGGGAACCAGGGCGTCCACCAGCTGGATGCCGCGCGCTGGGGCCTGGGCGTGGACATCCCCTACCGGGTCTCGTCCATGGGCGGCATGTTCCTGTGGGATGACGCCAAGGAAGTCTACAACGTCTCCTCGTCGTCGTTCCTTTTTAAGGGCGCCGACGGCAAAGACAAGATCATGACGCTCGAAGTGCGCCCGTGGTACACGAACGATGAAATGGGCGGCACCTCATTTGGCGTGATGTTCTACGGCTCGGAAGGCGTTATCACCTTCCCGAGCTATTCCGGATACCTCGCCTACAAATGCAAGAAGTTCGGCGAGAGCGAATTGCAGCCGGCGCAAAAACGCATGGATGGCGGCGACAAAAACCACTACCAGAATTTCATTGACTGCGTGATCAGCCGCGACGCCAGCCAGATCACAGCACCCCCCATCGAAGGGCATTACTCGTCCGCGTTGTCGCACTACGCGCTCACGGGCGCGCGCATCAACCGCGTCCTCGAGATCAACGACCAAACCGGGGATATCACCAACGTCGACTGGACTGCTATCCCGGGACTGACCGAAGAAGAAGCCACCCTGTACCTCAAACGCGACTATCGTGACGGATTCGAAATCCGCGACGAAGTCTGAGCGCTTCAGGATGAAAACGTACCACGCCCGGCGCGGCTCCAGCCCGCCGGGCGTGCCTTTTTTTGTCCAGGTTCTCCGCCGGCCGCAATCGCAATCGTACCGTGCGAACCCGGCAATCTGCAGCGGATCTTCCAGCCCGGCTTGCTTTAGGCATCCGGTTATCCAATAGAATGAGGCGAGGAGCATACTGAAACCGGCGGTGAGGGGACTCGGCTGTGGGAACCCTTCTCAACATAATCGCGCTTGTCCACGAGGTGGGCAACTGGATCATCCGCGTCAGCATGCTGTTGGCAATTACACGCCGGCACCGCCCGCAGTCGGCCATGGTGTGGCTGCTGGTGGTCTTTTTCTCGCCCTGGTTCGGGCTGGTGCTGTATGCCTTTCTGGGCTCGAACCGGCTGCCGCGCCAGCGCGTCGACCGGCACAAGCGGTTTCTGGCCCGCATTGACGCCTTACGCAGCCGTATCATCGGGAGCCCGGGCCTCACGCAACCGCAGCTCGAGCCCGCCTTCGCCTCCACAGTGCGCCTGGTGCAGCGGCTGGGCCACATGCCCGTGCTCGGCGGCAATCACGCTGAGATCATCTGCGACAATGACGCGTTTCTCGATCGCATCATCGCCGACATCGATCGCGCCGCGCATCACGTACACGCGCTGTATTACATTTTCGGAGACGATGCCGCCGGACGGCGCTTCGCGGATGCCCTCATTCGCGCCGAACGGCGCGGTGTCGCCTGCCGCCTGCTTGTCGATGCCGTGGGTTCCTGGCGGATGCTCGCGCGCATGGCGCCGGAACTGGCTCGGGCAGGGGTGGAGGTGTTCGAGGCGCTGCCCGTAGGCTTCTTTCGCCGGGGCATGGCGCGCTGGGATCTGCGAAACCACCGCAAACTCGTGGTGATCGACGGCCAGATCGCGTTTTCGGGCTCGCACAACCTGATCGAACCCAGTTATGGCACCCGCGACTTCATCTGGCATGACCTGTCTGTGCGCTTGACCGGCCCCGTGGTGTCGCAATTGCAGGCGGTATTCATCTCGGACTGGTATTTTGAAAACAATGACCTCCTGGAAGACCCCGCTTTCTTTCCAGAAAACCCGATCCAGGGAGACATCGCGGCTCAGGTGATTCCCAGCGGCCCCAACTACCCCACCGAAAACTACCAGCGGCTGCTTGTATCGGCAATTCACGGGGCACAAAAGCATGTGACCATCACCACGCCGTATTTCGTGCCCGACGAAAGCCTGCTCAACGCGCTCGAAACCGCGGCGCTCCGTGGAGCCGAGATTAACCTTATCGTGCCCCAGGTGGCCGACCAGCGTCTCGTCGGCGCCGCCACGCAAGCCTACTATGAAGAACTGTTAACCTGGGGCATCAACCTGTACCTGTATCAGCCGGCCCTCGTACATGCCAAAACCATGGCCATCGACGATGCCGTGGCTTTCGTCGGGACCAGTAATTTCGATATCCGCTCGTTTGCCCTCAATTTCGAGCTCAACATGGTGTTCTATTCGGCAGCGCTGGCCGGGGAGTTGCGGAAACGGCACGAAGGCTATATGAAAAACTCCACGCGCCTCGAATTGGGCCGGTGGGAGGCTCGCCCGGCATCCAGCCGTATCTTCCAGAACGTTGCCAAACTGTTCAGTCCGCTTCTGTAGCCTGTATCCCCCGGAGCACGGGCTCAACCGGCCTGAATCGAAAGCCATGGCCAGCCCGGTACCCGTTTGCAGCTCGTGGGACGGAAACGGTATCGTTATTTCGCTGAATGCAGCCGGGGGATGTTTTTTCGCGGTTTGAACGTCTGCAAAGGGCCGGATAGGGCCCGTTTTTGAAAATGAGCCCTGCTGACGCAGGCGAGCAACATGCAGCGCCTGCCCGGCAAGTGAGACCACGAGTGAGCGCACGTGTCTTTCTAGTTGGGAGCGAAGCCCACACCGCCCGGGCGGTAACAGCCGCCCGGCAGGCTGAACTGGAGCCTGTGGTGTATCGCGATCGGGGCGATGGGCCGGAAGCCCTGGCCGGCGCCGCCCGCGGTGCGCGTGTGGATGGTATTTACAGCGCGGACGAAGCACATGCAGAACTGGTCGCGGCCGCTGCCCAATCGCTGGGCCTCCCCTGCTTCTCGACCAAAGCGGCACGTTTGCTGCACAACAAGGAAGCGTTGCGCGCCGTTCTGGGAGCGCACACCCAGCTGAATCCCCGCTATGGCGTTGCAAACACACTGGCCGGGGTGCGGCACGCCTTGCAACAGCTGGGACTGCCCGCGGTGGTAAAGCCCGTGGATGGTGCGGGCGGAAGCGGGGCCCTGATTGTGCGGGATATCGACGATGCACCCCTGGCGTTTGCCCGGGCTTCGCGTGCGGCCTCCAATGGCCGGGTACTGGTGGAACCGCACCTGGCGGGAACAGAGTACCGCGTAGTGTGCCATTGCGGAGACAGCGGCTGGGGAACGCTCACGGTGTTGAGCAACGTGCCCGCGGGGCGCGACCATCTGTACGACCGGGCCCTGGTCGCCCCGGTGCGCGTGGCAGGTCCGCTGCGCGCGAGACTGCGGGAGCAGGTTCGTGCGGTCATACGACTCATCGGAAGATTTGAAGGCGTCGTGGTATTTGAATTTCTGTCGGTAGACGATGACCTGTATCTGCTCGAAATGGCGCATATCAATGAGACACCCGCACTGGCGACGGGATTGTTTCCGGCCATCTGCGGCATCGACCTGCTGGAACTGGATGTGGCGTCGAGTATCGGTCGCGCTTTTGCATCGAAACCCCGGTTTACGGTGTGTGGGGCGCTGTGGTGGCTGGAACCGCGCAGCGGGGTGGTGGCGTCCGTGCATGGGATTTCAGAAGCCCGGTCGGTACCGGGCGTGGCCGCGGTAGAGATCGCGGCGAAAGTTGGGACGGTGCTCAGCCATCAGGTGGACGCCCCTTCACGCGATGCCGCCGGCTATGTGCTGGCCACCGCGCGCACACCGCGCCGTGCCCTGGAAAAGGCCCAGTATGCGTCCGAATATCTTCGGGTTGAGGTCGCCGCCACGCTCGAACTCTGAGAAATCCCGCCGCATCTCCCTGACGCGCCCGCACTCCCGTTTCGTGCTGGGCTGCCGCTATTTCCCGATACAAAACGACGCGAAAATGCGATCCAGAACATCTTCGGCGGTAGTCTCTCCGGTGATTTCGCCGAGCGCGGCGAGGGCCTCGCGGAGGTCGATGCTGAGGAATTCGGGCGACGCGCCGAAATTGTCGAGCAGGCGGGCGAGAGCCTGGCGGGCGCGCCGGAGGCTGTCGCGCTGATGCACGCGGTTGAGAAGCACATCGGACGGATTCATGGCCGCTCCACCGAGCAGTTGTTTTGCCAGCGCGGCCTCGAGCGCCTGAAGCCCATCGCCGGACTTCGCGGATACGAGCCAGGTTGCGGCAAAACGATCCGCCCAGCTGCTGAGGGCCGGCGAAGGGTTCAGGTCGATTTTGTTGACCACCAGAAACACGGGGACCTCGAGGGCCAGCAGGTCGCCGGCCAAAGCCTCGTCCTCCGGAGTGGCGGGATCCGTGGCTTCCACCACAAAAAGCACCGCGTCAGCGGCATTCAGGGCACTGCGGGCGACGTCGACACCGATCCGCTCGACTTCGTCGTCGGAATGGCGCAGACCGGCGGTATCGCTCAGGCGGATCGGGATGCCTTGCACCGTGATGACTTCTTCCAGGAGATCGCGAGTCGTGCCGGGCCGGGCGGTGACAATAGCGCGGGCGTCACGCAACAATGCGTTAAATAGACTGGATTTACCGACGTTGGGCCGCCCTGCGATGATCACGGCCGCGCCCTCGCGGTAGAGGCGGCCGGCATCCGAGGCAGCCAGGAGCGTCTCCATGCGGGCGGCGATGGCGGCCAGAGTGGCTCGAAGTTCCGGCGTAACGAGTTCGGGCAGATCTTCGTCGGGAAAATCCACCGAGGCCTCGATTCGCGCGAGGGCTTGCAGGAGCGGTTCGCGCATGCCAGCGATGGCCTGAGAGAGGGCGCCCGAGGCGGCGGCATTGGCGGCGCGGAGTCCGGCGCGGGTTTTTGCGCGGATCCGGTCGATTACCGCTTCAGCCTGCACCAGATCGAGCCGGCCATTGAGGAAGGCCCGTTTGGTGAACTCGCCGGGCTCGGCCAGGCGCGCGCCTTGCTCGAGAACGAGTTCAAGGATAGCCTGAAGCGGCTCCGCGCCCCCGTGAGCATTGATCTCGACGACGTCCTCGCGGGTATAGCTGTGCGGGGCGCGCATGATGTGCAGCAGTACTTCATCGAGGGTCTCGGCGCCGTTGCGTATCTCTCCGTGATAGACGCGCCTGCGCAAATGGCGAATATCGAGCCCTCTGGAAGAATGGAAAACAGCGGCCGCGATGCGGAGCGCATCGGGGCCGCTGAGTCGCACAATACCTATGGCGCCTTCACCGGGCGGGGTGGAAATCGCCGCGATGGTGCCTTCAGACGCTGTCCGCGTCACTGGGGGTGCCATCTTTGGTTTCCCCGGCGCCCGATTTCTCGCCGTTTGCGGCAACGGAAGCCAGGGGTTTAGCAGGCCGGCGTTTGCGCACGGCGCCGCGGCGGCCGACTCTCCGCCGGGGCTGGAAGCGTTTGTCCGCATCCCCGTCGGGCTCATCGCCCTCGCCGTCTTCGTCCTCGTCGACCGTGTCGCCGCTGCTGACTTCGGGAGACGCATCGTCGGCCACAGCAGAAGGGGCAGCGCTTTCCGGCGCTTTGGAGCGCCCCGTTTCAGGCCGAACCCTGGGCTCATCGCCGCTGCCGTTTTCGTCGTCCAGCACGTCGTCGCCGTTCATATCAAATGCATTCGCATCGTCGTAGTCATCGCCTTCATCGTGCTCGTCGCCGGCATCCCCTTCGGAGACCGGCGCGATAATGACGCTGCGGAAATTGGATTCGCCCACGCTGAAAGTGCGCACATCGGGATCGTCATGAAGGGCGAGGTGGATGATGCGGCGTTCCTGCGGGCTGAGCGGCTTGACGCGCACCCGCCGTCCGGACGATTTGGCGCGTTCGGCCAGGCGCTGGGCCATATCTTCCAGCGTATCGCGCCTGCGGTCGAGATAGCCTTCCACGTCGACCACAATGCGTTCGGACTGCTGCCATTCATCCTGGCGGTTGAAAATGCGGTTGATGAGGTACTGCAAGGCCGTCAGGTTGCGGCCTTTACGCCCAATCAACAGGGCGGAATCGGGAGATTGGACCGAGAGCTTGAGCCCGCCCTGAGTTGCTTCGAGAGGCTGTACGCTGGATTCGATCCCCATGCCCTGGATGATCTCGTTGAGAAGCGCGGCCGCCTCGCAGCTGCGCGCATCGGTAAGCACTTTGTCCGGGGGCCGGTTCACCGCCTCAGGCCGCGGCCGCTCCTGGCGTGGGCGCTCTTCACGCGGGCGATCTTCGCGGGGGCGGGCATGGCGGGGCCGGTCGTTGCGGGGCCGGTCGTTTTTGGGGCGGCTGTCGCGAGGCTTCTCGGGACGCTGGTTTTTCGGCCGCTCGGGACGCTGCTCGCGCCGCGGGTTTTTGTCGCGCCGGTCGTGGCCCGCCCGCTCGGCGGGACGTCCATGCTGCGGCGGGCGGGGCCCCCGGTCGCGGTCGCCGTTTCTCCGATCGCGTTTCGGGCCACGCCGGGCGCCGCGGACCTGGTTGTGTCCGCGGTCATTGCGCATGGGCTGATGCTCAAAATCGATCCGGTTGCCATCGGCTTCGATGGGGAATCCGCCTTCGCCGGGGACATCGGTGGATACGCGCACGGTGACGTCGCGGACGCCGATGCCGAGGAATCCGGGGCTGCCCTCGTCCAGGATCTCGACATGCGCTTCATGGCGTTCGATGCCGAGTTCGCTGAGTGCTTTGTTGATAGCGTCTTCCCGTTTCCGGGCACTGATTTCGATGGATCTCATGGAATGAACTTTCCTCCTCTACCGTTCGTCCGTCCGGGGCGCGTTTTTGGGTTCTTTTTCGGCGCCCGTGACACGGGTTGCGCGGCTCTTGCGTGCCGCGGCCTCGGCTTCTTTGGCGATGCGGCGCTTGCGTTCCTGCGCGGCCTTGTAGAAATGTTGGCGCTTACGCGGAGCCTTGAGCTTGTCTGGGGTCACATCGACGTCTTTCTGCATGCGGGTGAAAGTCTGCTGCACAATGCCAAGCAGGGTGCTGACCAGGATGTAGAGGTTCAGGCCGGACGCGACGCGGTAGCAGACGAACGCGAAGAAGACCGGCATGATGGTCATCATGGTTTTCTGCTGAGGATTGGCGGCGGCGCCGGGTTGCGGCAACACCTTCTGGCTGACCAGCATGGCCAGGGCCATGAGGATCGGCAGCAGGTTGAAGTATTCGAGATGCTGGCCCACCATCGGCAGCGCGGTCAAATTCGGGAGATGAAAGAGATGGTCCGGCTGGGACAGGTCCGTGATCCACAGCATGAACGGTGCGCCACGGAGTTCGTACGCGCTCCACAACATCCGGTAGAGCGCGATGAAAATGGGCATCTGCAGGAATAGCGGCAGGCAACCACCCACGGGATTCACGCCGCGTTCCCGATACATCTCCATCATGCGTTTGTTGAGCTCTTGCTGGTCCTCCTTGTATTTTTCACGAAGTTTTTCAATTTCCGGGGCAAGCTGCTGCATTTTCTTCATGCTCTTCATGCTCTTGACCGTCAGCGGCAGCATCGCAAGACGCACAAGCACGGTGAGCAGGATGATGGCAATGCCGTAGTTTGGAATCCACGAATAAAACAGGTTGAGCAGGCGCAGCAGAAACTTGGCGAACTTGTCCATAAAGGCCCAGGTATCGCTCAGAAAGAACCGAGGCGCGGTGTCGAGCGTGGGCCAGGCCGCCGCAAGGGAGTCGAGCCGGCTCGGGCCGATGTACACACGGAACGCCTGTGTATCGGCGGAATTGGCAGCAATTTCCATGCGCGGAACGGTGATGCCCGCGGTGAGGTCGCCCGCGACGCCTCGGTAAAATGCGTTGCCGGACTGAGCGCCAATAGTCTCCCCGGCCAGGTGCTTCAGCGCCACCACAAAATAGGCGCCCTTGACCGCGATCCAGTCGGCGCCGGGCACCGTCCACCCTGGATTGCCTGCCTTGAGCTTCCGGGTATCCTGGTACTCGTTGTGATTCTCACTGCGGATAACAATGGTCTGGCCGACGCCCTTGGTCTTGTCGGGGGAGTCGACATCGGGAGCCCACGCGAAAAGGTAGGCCGGGGTCTGGTCCAGGCCGAACCGGCGGCCGGCGTCCTCCCGGTTTTCGATGCGTACACTGGCGTCCACGAGAAATGGCGTGTCGGTGAGCGCAAATGATTTGGTGACGGCCAGCACCGGGGAGGCCAGGGTAAAGGTCACCGCCTGACCGGACGGATCGATGATCGCGTCAAAGCGGCGGTAATTGAGGCGATCGCCAAGCTCCTGCTGGGCGGCGAACCATAAGCCAAGCGGATAGATCGTGTCGGTGTCGGGCCGGTCGGAACGCGGGACGAGTTCAACGACGTCGTTGCCGTCTTTGTCGAGGATAACCTCGGCGCGTTTCAGGCGTGCGCCGATCCGGGTGAAGACGAGGCGGAGCTGGCCGTTCTCGATAGTGACTTCGTCCTCGGGCAGGACGGACTCGGGCACAGGCGGCAGCTCGGGCCAGGCGGAAGCGGCGTCCGTTCCGTCAGCCGGCGCAGCGCCGTCCTCGCTGTGTTCGGGCAGAGACGCTCCCGGCGCGGTCTGGACTTCGGGCGCGGCCGGCTCGGGGCCGACGGCAGGGCGTTGCATGAAATAATTCAACCAGATGACGACCAATACGGTCATCAGGATGATGCCGAGCATCTGGTTTTTCATCAACCCCTGGTCTTGATTGTCATCCACCCTGTGTTCTCCCTGGCGGATCGCTCCTCGCGATACGCCGCACCCTTTCCGGCACGAGGGCCCGGGGGCTCCTGGGTTGGACGAGCCTGGCGTTTACGGGACGGGGTCGTATCCACCGCGACTGCAGGGATGGCATCGCGCGATTCGCCGTATGGCGTAGCCGACGCCTCGTATGACGCCGTATCGTTCCAGTGCCTCGATGGCGTATTGGGAACAACTGGGCGTAAACCGGCAACTGGGTCCCAGGATGGCTGACAGAAGAGGTGAGATGCCGTATTGGTAACCGCGGATAAGCACTACCAACACCTTAGCCACCCAGCAGCCCTCCCTTTCGGAGAAGCTGTCGTATCGCGTGTTCACACGCCGCATAGTCAAGAGCCGCCGCGGCTGGCCGTGCGACGAACACGATGTGCGCGTCTTCGGCTAGGTGTGCGCGGTGGGTTCGGTAAGTCTCGCGTATGTAACGCTTGAGACGGTTGCGGACCACGGCTTTGCCAACTTTTCGCGATACGGCGATACCCAGTTTCCGCCCCTGCCCGTGCCGCCGGACCGCGTAGCAGATAAACGCGCGGCCCACCTGTTTTTCACCATTCCGGTATACATCGAGGTATTCGGATTGTCTGGTGAGCCGTTCCCGACGGGGGAACTTGTTCTGGCCCGGCACAACAGGCTCATCACTCGTACTCTTTATGCGCTGAGCCGTTTCCGGCCTTTCTGCCGGCGACGGCGGATTACATTTCGCCCTCCTGCCGTGGCCATGCGCGCGCGAAATCCATGATTCCGTTTTCGCCTGATATTCGATGGTTGAAAAGTACGTTTCACTACTCTCTCCTCGGCGAGCCACAGGGTTTTGCATGTGTAACTCATACCGCCGGAATGCGATATGGCCACCATCCTCGCCGGTGTTCACGTGTAAACAGTAGGCAAGTATAGATCATGTATCCGGTCTGAGTCAAATGCAATGCGATGCCTCATCCGCCCGCAGAATTCGCTTCGGCCGGAGGGCCCGGTGCGTGGAAAAAATGCGACTGCCGCACTCGGCGGGCGCCGTTTTTTGCGCGAACCGGTTCATTGTGTCTACAATGGCCGCTTGGGGATGCCGCTGTTGGAATGAACGTGAATTGCGCCGCGACGGCGCCCGGCTGGCCCTCGTGCCCTGGAAGCCGGTTTCGCCGCGTACAACGCGTACACGCGACGGAAAACGCTGGCGTCCTTCGAGATGCGGGCCGCAGGCTGCGCTGCGGACCCGGAGTGGGAACAGCATCAGGCCAACGGCCTCACAAGGGAGCGAAATACGATGGAAAAACTTGGAGCAGCAATTATTGGCAGCGGCTGGGTCGCCGGAGAGTATATTCGGGCCTTTACGACCAACCCCAGCACCGAATTGCGCGCCATTTGCTCGCGCACCAAAGAGGGCGCCCAGGCCAAGGCGCAGGAATTCGGCGTGACCTGCGATGTCTACACCGATTATGAAAAGATGGCCGCGCGAGATGATATCGACATCGTGGTCGTCGCATCGCCTCCCAATCTCCACACGGAGCATGCGGTCGCGGCGGCGCAGGCGGGCAAACACCTCATCCTCGAAAAGCCCATGGCGCTCAACATCGAAGATTGCCGCACCATCCGCGACGCCGTGGCAAAGGCCGGGATCAAATCCGTCATCAGTTTTGTGCTTCGCTGGAACCCTCTGTACGAGATCATTAAATCTCTCATCGCCGACAACGCCATCGGCGACGTGTTTCTGGGCGAGGTGGACTATTTCCACGGCGTCGGCCCCTGGTACAAGCTGTATTCCTGGAACGTCAAGCGCGAGGTGGGCGGCAGCTCGCTGCTCGCCGCCGGCTGCCACGCGCTGGACGGCCTTCGCTGGTTCATGGGCGGTGAGGTGGCCGAAGTCTGCCAGTATTCGACGTTTGGCAAAGCCTTCGACTTCAAGGAATACGAGTACGATCCCACCACCTGCACGATGCTGAAATTCGCCGACGGCCGCATCGGCAAGGTGACCTCATGCATCGAATGCACCCAGCCCTACGTGTTCAACATCAATCTGGTCGGCACGCTCGGCAGCATCAAGAACAACCAGCTCTACTCCAAGAAGAAATTCCCCGGGCAGACCGGCTGGGCCACGATCCCCACGGTGCTGCCCGACAGCGGTGACGTGACCCACCACCCGTTCTCCCTTGAAGTGGCGCATCTGCTCGACTGCATCGCGGAGGACCGGGAATCGCACTGCAACGCCGCGGATGCCTTCATCAGCCATGAAATCTGCCTCGCGGCAGACCTCTCCGGCCTGGAAGGCAAACCCATCACTCTGCCGCTGAAATAACATGAAACGGTTTTTGGCCAAACACTCGCCGCTGGTGATCCTGGCGGTGCTGTGTCTTCTGATCGCCGCACTCATGCCGAACTTCCGCAAGCCCGGCAACCTGAAGAAGGTGGCCTACCGCACCCCGGTGTTCGGCATCATGGCCTCAGGACAGACGCTGGTGATCCTCACGGGCGGCATTGATCTGTCGGTCGGCAGCGTGGCGGCTCTCAGCGGCGTTGTGAACGCCAAAACCATAAAAGCCATGGAATCGCGGAGCCTTCCCGCCTCCGTCAGCGTGGGCATCGCCGCGGGGCTCGCAGTGGCCACCCTGTGCGGCGTCCTCTGCGGATTCGCGACAGCCTATGGCAAAATCCCGGCGTTTATCTCCAGTCTGGGCATGATGATGATCGCCCGGGGCGCCGCACTTGTCATTACGGGAGGCGTTCCGGTCCGGGGATTCCCCGACCGGTTCGCCTACCTGGGGGGCACGCGCGGATGGTACATTCCCGTCTCGTTCATGCTGTTCATTGTGGCGCTCCTGACGATCCTCCTGCTCGCGACGCGGTTTGGCCGGGCGGTCTACGCCATTGGCGGCAACAGCCAGAGCGCCCGCTTGTCGGGCATTCCAGTGCACCGCGACCGCATGTGGGTCTTTGTCCTGTGCGCCCTGCTGGCCGGGTTCGCGGGGATCGTGGAGACGTCGCGGGTGGATATCGCGGCGCCTACCGCCGCGGAAGGGTACGAGCTGGAAGCCGTGGCCGCCTGCGTGATCGGCGGCGCGAGCCTGATGGGCGGCGAGGGCACCGTCATCGGTGCACTGGCCGGCACGCTGATCATGCAGATCCTCGTGAATCTCTGCAATCTCTTGCACATTGAGACAGATTGGCAGAAAATACTGGTGGGTTCGCTGGTCATTGCGCTCGTCGCGTATGACACCTACCGTAAGCGTAAATCAGGGCTGCTGAAAGAATAGGAGCGCGGAGAACATGAAACGCATCACATTGGCACTGTTGAGCGCCGTTCTGGTGCTCGGGTGCGGGAAACAGGCCGCGCAGAGCACGGACCCCGGCCAGGGCACAGCCAGCGGCGCCCGGTACACTATCGCGGTCATCCCCAAGGGTACCACCCACGATTTCTGGCTTACCGTGAAGGCCGGAGCCGAGGATGCCGCCCGGGCCTTGAACGTGCACATGTACTGGAAAGGGCCCGACAAGGAAACCGAGGTCGTCAAGCAACTCAACATCATCGAAGACTTCATCACCATGGAGGTCGATGCCCTTGTTATGGCGGCCTGCGACGAAAGCGCCATGATTGATGTCGTGCGGCGGGCCAAAGACGCAGGAATCCCCGTGGTGACGATCGATTCCGGGGTCAAATCCGATGATCCCGTGTCATTCGTCGCCACCGACAACGTAGCGGGCGCGCGCGCTGCCGGCCAGGAGCTTGCCCGGCTCATCGGCGGCGAGGGCGAAGTCGGGCTCATCCCCTTTGTGAAGGGCGCCGCCACCTCCGAAATGCGCGAACAGGGATTCAAGGAAGCCATCGCTGAAATCCCCGGCATCAGACTCGTAGCCACCCTCTACAGCGACAGCGACGCTGCCAAGGGCATGAACGTAACGCAGGACATGATCACCGCCAATCCCAATCTCGCGGGCATCTTCGCGGCCAACGAAGGCGGCGCCATCGGGGCAGCACAGGCCCTGCGCGCCGATGGCAAGGCCGGCGAGATCAAGCTTGTGGCGTTTGATGCCTCCGACGAAGAAATCGCCGCGCTCAAGGAAGGCGTCATCCAGGCGCTCGTCGTTCAAAATCCCTATAAGATGGGATACGAAGGCGTGAAAGCCGCCGTGGACCACCTGGAAGGCCGCCCCGTCGAAAAACGTATCGACACCGGCGTGACCGTCGTCAGCATGGAAAACTTCGACGAGCCCGAGATCCAAAACATCCTCAATCCGCTGAGCAAGTAACATAGGCTGTCCGGGTTTGCCGGCCTATCCATACACGAATCAGGCGCTGGGCTGTGAATCCCGGGCGCCAGCCGGGCACACGGCTCCAGTGGCCTGCAGAAAAACGCCGTTGGCACTCTTTTCCCGCACCTCCCCTGAAGAATTCAATAAAAATTCGTGAGCTGCTTGTCCTTGACATTCCCCTGCCGGATGGGCGACCATACCGCTTCTATTCGGTGTCGGCCAGGCAGCAACTGGAAAAATGAGGGCACGCGACCAGGCTCCTCGGGGAGTCTGGCGGCGTGGCGGGGCGTATACGGTAACGAAGGCGCCGATGCGGGGTAGTATGTGGCAGGCATACGGTGCTGAAAGGCTGTAGACGGCGGACAGCGCAGGCTGTACTGCTCGACGCGCGTCCCCCCGCAGCATTTTCCCTCCCATCAACCATGCGTTGAGGTTCCGGGGAGATTTCTGTTGATCAACCTTATCGAGTTCGGACCCGGAAATTACAGGCTACTGAAAAGATTCGTCCAGTTCCATTGGGACCACTACAAGGACCACCCGTACTACGTGCCCCCGCTGAACATGGATCTGCTCGGCAACCGGCTCCTGGGCGAAAAAGGCCTGCTCACGGACAAACACCCCTTCCACAAGCATGCCGAGGTGGTGTATTTCCTCGCGGAACGCGACGGCAAAGTCGTGGGACGCATCGCGGGTTGTATCAACCAGCGCTATAACGAGCAGCAGAACGCCAGGGCGGTCATTTTCGGATTCTGGGAGGTGATCAACGAGTTTGAGGTTGCCAGGGCGCTGCTGGATCGAGTGGCGGCCTGGGGCAAGGCACGGGGCATGACCACCCTCCTCGGCCCCATGAGTTTCTCTACCAACGAAATCGTCGGAATCCAGCTCAACGCCTTTGACACGCTGCCGTATTATGAGACCGCGAGCAATTACCCCTATTACGCTGACTTGCTGGACCGCTACGGCATGTACAAAGCCATGGACGTCATCGCCCAAAAACTGGATTTTACCAACGGCGCGGCCGATCCCCGGCTCATGGAACGCATCAACAAGATCGCCGAGCGCATGGCCCGCCGCAACGGCCTGTGGACGCGCCCCCTCGACTTCTCCAACCTCGCGGAAGAAAGAAAGCTCATCCGCTCTATTTATAACGACGCCTGGAAAGATAACTGGGGCGCGACGGCCTTCACGGAAGAGGAATTCAACCTGACCGCCGATAAGCTCCGTACGATCGTCAAATCAGGGATCGCGCTCCTCGGATATGTCCATGATGAAGCGGCAGCGTTTTTCCTGATCCTGCCCGACATCTACGACTGCATCAAGACCAACGGCAGCGCGTTCGGCAGGCTGGATTTTGTGCGTGTGGCCCGGCTGTTCCGCAACAAGCACCGCACCCGGCGCGGGCGGGTCACCCTGCTTGGCATCAAAGAACCGTACCGCCGCTCCGGACTCGATGCCGTGTTGTACCGCGACGCCCTGCGTCATGTTCGCCAGACGGAGCAATTTGATTTTGTCGAGGTCTCCTGGCTGCTGGAAACCAATGCCCTCATCATCAGCGCCGGCGAATCGTTTGCCGCCCGGCACTACAAAACCTGGCGGATTTACGAAGCACCTCTGTAATGAGCAGGCCCCTCAGGCCAGCCGCGGCGGCTCCGGGGCTATGATGCGAGAATGTGGGCGATTCGCGCCAGTTTCGGGTCGAACTGCGTGCGGCATTCCCAAGCCTCCTGCAGCGGACGCAGCACAACGCCGTCCGTTGAAATGCCCACCATTTTCCCGGTCACGCCTTCGCGCAGCGCTTCCACGGCACGCACGCCCAGGCGGCTGGCCAGGATACGGTCAAACGCCGTCGGCGTGCCTCCGCGTTGCAGATGGCCGATCACCACGACCCGGCTGTTGGGGATCTTGGCCAGGGCATCCACCTGTTTGGCGACCTGGATCGCATCACCCAGCTCGTCCCCTTCCGCGACCACGATAATGGCCGACTGCTTTCCCTTGGCCCGGTAGGCGTGTATATGTTCAACGAGGGTTTCTATGCTGGTCGGCGTCTCCGGCACGAGGATCTCCTCGGCGCCGCCGGCGATGCCGCTCATCATGGCCAGGTAGCCGCTGTTCCGGCCCATCACCTCCACGAAAAAGATGCGTTCATGGGATTCCGCGGTGTCGCGGATGCGGTCGATCGCTTCCAGCGCCACGTTCAGCGCCGTATCGTAGCCGATGCTGTAATCGGTTCCGCCAATGTCGTTGTCGATGGTTCCGGGCAGGCCGATACAGGCGATACCGTGCTCTTCGTACAGGGCCAGTGCGCCCCGGTACGAACCGTCGCCTCCGATCACGACCAGCCCATCGATGTGGTGTTTCCGGAGCGTGTCGGCCGCCTGGGTGCGGCCGTCTTTCTCGAAAAAGGCCTGGCACCGGGCCGTGCGCAGGATCGTTCCCCCCCGGTTGATGATCCCGCTGACGGACCGCGGCCCCATTTCAAACACATGGCCGTCGATCAGCCCCTGGTAACCCCGCTGGATGCCGAAGACCTGCAAGTCATAGTACGCACCCGCGCGCACCACAGCCCGGATCGCCGCGTTCATGCCCGGCGCATCTCCACCGCTTGTCAACACTCCTATCCGCTTCATATCTGTTTCCTTGTTCAGGACGTGCCCGAGCTGGATTCTACCGCGGCCTCTTCCGCAGGCGCCACGTAGTTCAGAGTCGCGTTCAATGCGTGTGCGCGCCATTTCGCCAGCGACGCTATGGCGTTGGCCTCGATGGTCCTGTCTGTTTCATTGAGATGCTTCGCCTCTTCCGCCAGCCGCGTCACTTCGGCGAGCAGCCAGTCGGCCCGCGCACGCGTCTCAGGCGGTGCTTCCGCACGCGTCAGGAAATCCTGCTGGAACTCTGTGCAGGTGGCCAGCGTGTCTTGAAGCGGCTGCACAAACGGCTCGTCGAACGCCTGTTCGATCACCGCCGCATGGCGAATAATGTCCGACAGGGCGCTCATGGCGGGCACGGCAACCTCCCGGGGCACCTTGCCTGAATGCCATTGCGCCTCCAGGAGCGGAAACATCGGGAGCAGAGCAAGAAACTGGCTGCGCTCGATGCGCGGCGGAACAGCCTTCCGCATGATGGCGAAGATGTCCGCGACCTGCTCCGGCAACAGGGCGGCGTAGGCCGGATTGGCCGCAAAGTCTGCGGCGGCGTTCTGCATCATGCGGCGCGCTGTAGAGGCCAGAATCGTCCCTCCTTCGCCACGAAGATACACGGGCGCCGCCGCCAGCTCCAGAGACACCGCCTCTTCAGTCACGGCCGGGAGTTCCAGCGGATTGTTCGAGGCATCCGCCAGTTCGTGAAGGACGGCTTCGCCCACCGGAATAGTAAGGCTGCCGGCCTTCCCTTCGCTCCAGGCGGCGATCAGCCACGAGTCACCGAGCCGGAACACAACCGCCCGGTACGGCGCGGGAGCGTCGAGCATGCCGATAGGCACCGCACCGGCCAGGCTGCGTACCAGCGCACTCACGAACACATAGGCCTCGGTGACTTCCTGATCATGGAACAACAGCGCGCCGTCGATGTTCACTTCGGCCACGCCCCTCGCGGCGAAGTCGATTAAATTACACGCCAGGCGCGCGGCTGCATCCGGACCGTCTTCTGCGATTCCGCGGCCGAGGATGTGGATGGGAAGGTGTTCGTAACCGGCTGCCTGCGCCGCAAGCTCAAAGGCGGCCAGCTCCTCCGCCGACGGCGCCTTGTGCTGGAAAACCACTGCGGAGACAGGCTGCCCGGCGCTGGATTGCAGCAGGGCGGTCAGTTCCTCGGGCGTACCGGCTGCCCACGAAACCGGCACAGCCGGCTCGTGGCCGGCGAACAGCGCCGCGGCAGGCTCCTGTACACCGGGAGCGCCGCCGGAAAGCACTGTCCAGTGCGCCGCCCGCGAACCGTAGCGCTCCAGGAGTCCGGACAGGGCGTCCAGAGGCGTCACGGCCAAATCCACGACGATCACGGGGCGCAGTCCACTCTGGATCGCCGTGTCGACCAGGGTGTCGAGCTCGGGGTTATCGGCGGCGAAACACACCGTGTAGAGGGGCAGGTCGCGCATGGCCAGCATGGCATAGGGCTCTGGCGCATCAATCGCCGCCCCTACGGGCGGGGCCAGAATTGGAACGGGGCGATCGATCCGGCAAAACGGGTGCATCGATTCCACGGCCTCTCCATCGGCCTCAATCGTCACCCGGGCAACATATCGCCCGCGGCGAAGTGCGGCGCGGTCCAGTGGAATCCATCGAATGCCTCGCGCGCGCAGCGCCATCCCGGTATCGAGCACGGGGTCTTCCGTTCCCGCGGAATCAAGGATGACCGCCTGCACCCGCGCCGTCACATCGCGGTCGCTGGCAATCTCCAGGACCAGCACATCGTCAACATAGACATGCGGAATGGGCTGGTCGGGGGCGATAGAGACCGTAAACTCGGCGGATACACCGGCCGCCAATCCGGTTGCCGCTACAATCATCGCGATAAACCGCATCATTACGCGTTACAATCCTGCCAAAAACGGGTTGGTGGCACGCTCTTCCCCAATGGTTGTGGCGGGGCCATGCCCCGAATATACAACCGTGTCGTCCGGCAACGACAACAATTGCGTTTGAATCGACCGCAGCAGTTGTTGATGGTTGCCTCCCGGAAGGTCGCTGCGCCCGATTGAGCCTCGAAACAGCACGTCACCGGAAAAGACCCGCCCAGGCCCCACGAGCACGATATGGCCGGGCGTATGCCCCGGCGCATGCCGTACTTCAAACACCAGATCGCCGACACGCACCTCGTCTTCCGCTTCCAGAAACACATGCGGGTCGGGGGAGGGCATCGCATTGAACCCGAACATCAGCCCCTGCTGCTGAATGGCGCGGAGCAGCGGCAGATCCTCCTCGTGCAACATCAATTCACTGCCGGTTTCCTGCAGCAGCAACGCGTTTCCTGCGCAATGGTCACAATGGGCATGCGTATTGATAATCGCGCGCACCCGGCATCCTTCCAGCGCGGCAAGCAAGGCGGGCACTGTCTCGCCCGGGTCGATCACGATAGCCTCGCCAGCGCTGCGCACAACATAGCAATTCGTCATGAACGGCGTCAGCGGGAACAATTGAACGTCCACAATGCGTCTCCTCTGGCAACGCGAACGGCTGCACGTATCCGGGGGCAGCGCTGTTCCCGAGATATCTCTGCCTGAGCGCCGCCTGATAGCCCGAACCCGATGCTAGCTGCTGGCGCAGCTTCAGTCAAGAAACTGTCTCTCCAGCCACCATGCCTCAGCCGTGGCGCTGGATTAGCGGCGCCGTCCGAATCCGGGGCTAGTCGCGGCCAAATGGGGCACGGGGATGGCCGGGAAGGCCGGTTGGCAAGGGAAATCCTCTTGTTGCGGGAGGGGTGCTCCGGGATCGGCCCTGCCCGGGCGGGTTCAGTAGTTTTCGTCCCATTTCCGGATGTGCATGCCGGCGCCGATCTGGAGTTTCTTCTTTTTGGCCAGTTTGATGCTGGCCTGCGCTTTGGCGACTTCCGAGTTGAGCTTCTGCAGACAGCTTTCGCAAAGGCGCTTCGTGAGGCTGATGGCCGGGGCGCCACAGCGGCCGCAGGTCACATTCGTCTGAGGGTCAGGCATCGTTGCGAGGCGCCCCGCCTCAATGAGGCGCAGAATACAGTCCAGACTGACGCCCGTCACCTCGGCAATCTCCTGGGGAATCAGATTTGGCCGCTCCTCCATGGATTTGCGCAGCGTCTCGTAGTCGGCATCCTCGTCAGGCATACACGAGAGACAGACGGGGGCATCTATTTTGTTAAACATCCGATTACAGCGTGGACATTTTGCCAGCGGCATAGCTCCTCTCCCTAACGGCTCCAATCCAGAGCAATGCGTTCCCGGTCAATTTCCACATTTCCCAGCACCCCTGCTTTTACGATTTGTCCATCCGGGGAGACCGCTACGCCCACCACAATGCTCCGGATGGGCCGGCCTTCCTCGTCGCGCAACGCCCCCGCAGCGTCCGGGTAGGTCACGTACAGCCACGTCCGCTCTCTGACAGGGCAGGAAAGCTCATCGCCGGCGCAATCCTCACGATTGTCGCCCGCCAGCAGTTCGATGTGCGTCCCGGGCGCAAAAATATACTTGTCCTCGACTCCCTCCGGCCGCAGCCGGTTGCCTTCCAGAGTGCGGTAAAGGATGCTGCGGCGCAGCTGTTCGTACATGGCCGCCAGTGCATTGGGGTCGTCGGAGCCACGCTGAACACGTTTGAGGCACTCTTGCATCCAATGCGTCATGCGAATGACGTCATCGGCGCGGTTTTCCTGGTACGCGAGCGCGTAACGGGCGGCATCGCAGAGCGGCAATTCACGGGGAGTATATTGTGCTGAAATTGCGGTTTTCTCGAATTTCCCAGGAGGGAGCGGCGCTGTATTTTCGTCTGGAAACGGCCCCGGCGCCAGGATGCTGATCGCCTCGTTCGCGGCCTCGTCCGGAATCATCCCGGGATTGTCCACGGCGAGGCTGGCAGGAGCGTAAACGACCCACACTGATATGCTTGCGGCCGTCATTGCCGATCCCATCGCGATGAACAATGACCAGATTTTGACTCCGGTAAAGGTCATGCCATGCAAACCTCCCCCTGCGCTCAGGTGCAGCATGTCCCGCCACAACCGGCACGTATCGGCAGGCGAGCCAGTTTGTTGGTTCACCTCCCTTAATCTGCGGCGTTTCCGGTCTGGAAACCCCTCTTATATCATAGCATAATATGCGGCAAAGTGCGAATTGTCAACTAAATACCTTAAAAATCACGTTTTGAGGCGCTTTTTTCGCCAAAACACCGGAAAAAGGTCAGCGGCGGAAGGTCCAGGACGGGTCCTGGTACTTGTTCTGGGCGAGCACGTGGGTTTCGGCCCATTCATCCGGGAGTGGATCGACGGTCTTGTCCGGCGCGTTGAACGCCTCACGGACGGCCTGGCGCAGATCCTCCGGCCCCAGCGGCAGGTTGGTCACAAACTGCGTGTGTGGGCGCACACCGCGGTACTCGGGGCGATCGTTGGGTTCCAGGAGGTACCGGCCCATGGCCAGCGAATCCGCTCGATAGAGGGCGGTACCATGATGGAGCACGAACTGCCTGCGGCGTTTCTGGGCGTTGCCCGAGACTTTTCGGCCGCCGATCGCGAGGTCGGAGATGCCTTCATGGGAAGTCTGGACTCCGCGGCTCACGAGGCTCTTCCGTATTTTGTTCAAAATATGGCTGTACGATTCGCGGATGTTTCGGAGCGCCGGGTCACGTTCGTACGACAGGACGAGGCTGAAATTCAGGGAGCCTGGGCCCTGCAACACGCATCCTCCGGCACTGCAACGCCTCAGAATGGGCACGCCATCCTTCTGGCAGGCGCTCTCGCATACCTCCTCGCGGACCTTTTGCGAGACGCCCAGCACAACGAAAGGGACCGGACACTCCCAGAATCGCAGGCTTTCCCCCGCCCTGCCCCGCTCGGCGGAATCCAGCAGGACTTCGTCCAGGGCCAGGTTCGCCGCGGGTTCGTGAAATGAGAGGTCCAGCACACGCACAGAGCCGCCTATACCCTGCAATTGAGCTCGCGAGCGGCGCGCACTTCGTCGAGGCGGCCGACAGGAAGGCTGACGGGGGCGGCATGGAGGCGCTCCGGCTCGCTGGCCGCCAGACTCGCGATTTCGGCCATGGCGCTGCAAAACGCGTCGAGCGTGTCTTTGGATTCGGTTTCCGTGGGCTCGATCATCAGGCTTTCCTTGACGGTAAGCGGAAAATACACCGTGGGAGCATGAAAACCGTAGTCGAGCAGGGCCTTGGCGACATCGAGCGCCCGCGCGCCGTATTTTGCCAGAGGCGTAGCGGAAAAGACGCATTCGTGCATGAATGGGCCGTCAAACGCGGGTTCGAAGAGGTCTTTCAGGCGGGCGTACACATAATTCGCGTTGAGCACGGCGTGATGGGCCACCTCGCGCAGGCCTTCCCCGCCCAGCTTCAGGATGTAGGCGTAGGCGCGTACCGCGACCAGGAAATTGCCAAAAAACGCGGAGATGTTCCCGATCGATTTTGGCGGGCTGGCCAGGCCAAACCCCTCTCCATCGCGCACTACGCGCGGGCCGGGCAGAAACGCCTCCAGGCGCTCGCCGACTCCAACGGGCCCCGCGCCGGGTCCGCCCATGCCATGCGGCGTGGCGAAGGTCTTGTGCAGATTGAAGTGCATGACGTCGAAGCCGAGGTCGCCAGGGCGGCATTCTCCGATAATGGCGTTAAGGTTGGCCCCGTCGTTGTACATGAGGGCGTCCATCTCATGGGCGAGCTGCGCGATTTCGAGAACGCGTGGCTCAAACAGGCCATGGGTGTTGGGGATGGTCAACATGACGGCCGCAACGGATTCGTTGAGGGCCTTTTTGAATGCGTTGAGATTCAGGGTGCCGTCGGGGAGCGAGGGCACCTCGACCACCTTGAACCCGGCGATGGCCGCGCTGGCGGGATTCGTGCCGTGGGCAGAATCGGGGATCAGGATGGTGTCTTTGGTATTGCCTTTGTCGCGATGGTAGGCAGCGATCATGAGGGTTCCGGTCAATTCACCGTGGGCTCCGGCGATTGGCTGGAGGCTGACCTGGCGCATGCCCGCGATCCCGGCCAGCAAGCGCTCGAGCTCAAAGATCAGCTCGAAGGCTCCCTGGCACAGAGGCCACGTAGCCGGCGCGGAAGCCAGGTGGGGATGCAGCCCCAGAAACCCCGGGTGCGCGGCGGCTGCCTCGGCCATTTTCGGATTGTATTTCATAGTGCAGGAGCCGAGCGGATAAAAATGGGTGTCGACGCCGAAGTTGCGCTGCGACAGACGCGAGAAGTGCCGCACGACGTCCAGTTCGCTGACCTCGGGAAGGGCTGCAGGCTCCGCGCGGCACAGTTCGGGCGGAAGCGCCGCTTCCGGGACATCCAGCGGGTCGAACGCGATGGCCCGGCAACCGGGTCTCGATTTTTCAAAAATCAGTTCCATACTCTGGCTCCATATCGGGCTATGCCTGGCGGCAGGCGCTGGCCAATGCGCCGGCAAACACGTCGAGCTGGGCGCGCGTACGCTGTTCCGTAACGGCAATGAGCAGGTCTGTCTCTTCCCCTTTTCCAACGGCGCTGAGAGGCAGCCCGGCAAGATAACCCTGTTTCGCAAGCGCCAGGCAGGCGTCCTGGGCTTTGACGGGGAGGCGGACCGCGAACTCGTTGAACGTGGACCCGGAATTGAGCAACCGGGCGAATCCGAGCTGTTGTTTGAGGTATTCCGCCTTGGCATGGCACTGGGTGGCCGCTTCACGCAGGCCGTCCCTGCCCAGCAGGCACAGGTAAATCAGCGCGCGAAGGGCGATGAGCGCCTCATTCGAACAGATGTTGGACATGGCTTTCTCGCGGCGGATGTGCTGTTCGCGGGCCTGCAGGGTCAGGACGAATCCGCGCCGGCCCTGCGCATCTTCGGTAGCCGCAGCCAGCCGGCCGGGCATGCGGCGCAGGTGTTCCTTGCGGGTGGCCAGAATGCCCAGGTAGGGGCCGCCGAAACCCAGCGGCACGCCCAGACTCTGTCCTTCCGCTACCGCGATATCCGCACCCATGGCGCCCGGCGTTTTCAGAAGGCCCAGCGACAAGGGGTAGAACGAGAGAACAAGCAGCGCGCCCGCCTCGTGGCAGCGCCCGGCCAGCGCCGTAAAATCGTGGACATCTCCCAGGAAACCCGGGTTCTGAACAATGACGCAGGCCGCACCGGCCGGATCGTCGCCGTCGGCGAGTTCGACCTCGAGATTGGCGGTGTGCGTGGCCAGAATCGCGCGGTAGCGCGGGTTGAGGGATCCGTGACAGACGATGCGCCGCCGGCGCGTGAGCCGGATCGCCATCGTAGCGGCTTCGAAAACCGCCGTGCCACCGTCGTAGAGCGACGCGTTGGCAAAATCCATATCGGTCAGCCGGCAGATGGCGGACTGGTATTCGTAGATACTCTGCAGGGTGCCCTGGGCGGCTTCGGGCTGGTACGGTGTGTAGGCGGTGAGAAATTCTCCGCGGGACGCGAGCGCATCGACGGCGGCCGGGATGAAGTGGTCGTAATAGCCGCCGCCGAGAAAGCAGACGCGCGCCCCATCACCGCGGCTGGCCAGCTGGGCCAGCCGCGCACGCACGGCCATCTCCGATTGACCCGGGGGCAAGTCCCAGGAAGTGACGCGCAGGGTTTCGGGGATGTGCTCAAAAAACTCCTCGGTGCTCGTAAGCCCGATGGTTTTAAGCATTTCAGCCTGTTCGGCCGGCGTGGTGGAGACGAAGCTCATACACCCTGGTCCTCCACAAAGCGGGCGTACTCCTTGCAGTCCATAAGCTTGTCGTATTCCCGCAGATTGCCCTCGGCGATTTTGAAAAACCAGCCGTCATTGTAGGGGCTGGCGTTCACGAGTTCCGGGCGGCGGTCCAGCTCCTGGTTGACCTCAGAAACGTGGCCGCTGATGGGGGCATAGATGTCGCTGGCAGCCTTGACTGATTCCACGGCGCCCGCGGCCTGGCCCTGATCCAGCACCATGCCGGGCTCGGGCAATTCGACGTAGGTCACATCGCCCAATTGCTCCGCGGCATGTTCGGTGATGCCCACCGTATAGATGTCGCCGCCTTCGTCTCGGATCCACTCATGTTCGTGCGTGTACTTGAGTCCTTCGGGGAAATCCATAGTCGCTCTCTCCTTAATTCCTGCATGTTCCCGCCCCGTAAAAGGGGATTTCCGTGACTTCTATGGCAATTCGGCGGGGGCCCGCGGTCAGTGTGACGCCGGGTTCTGCCAGTTCAGGCGACAGATAGGCCAGTCCAATGCCGCGCTCGACCGAAGGCCCGTAGGTTCCACTGGTGACAACTCCCACGGTCTCATCGCCCCGGTATACGTCAAATCCGTGACGCGGCGCGCTGCGCGAATCCGTCCAGATCGGTGTAAGAACAGAGTATCCACCGGCGTCCCGTTGCTTTTCCAGCGCCTCCCGGCCCGTAAACGGTTTGTTCCAGTCGATGAACGCATCCTGACGCGCTTCCAGCGGCGTGCGCGACCCATCGATATCCTGGCCCGAGAGCAGGTATCCCATCTCCAGCCGGAGGGTATCGCGCGCACCGAGGCCCGCGGGCGCCACGGCGGGATGGTCGAGGAGCCTCCGCCAGAGCGGAACGGCGGCGGCGTTGGGCAGATACAGCTCGTAACCCAGTTCGCCGGTATATCCCGTTCTCGAGAGAAGCACCGGATACCCGGACCATTCCGCCTGTGTCAGCCCGAAATAACTCAACGCCGCGGCGGCAGTCAGCCCGATAGACACAAGGATCTCGCGGCTGAGCGGCCCCTGGATGTCGATCTTGGCCGTTTCGGCGGACTCGTCGACCAGCCCCGGCACCTGCGACGCAAACACGGCGGCGACCCGGTCGAGCGAACCCGCGTTGGTGACTACGAACAGCTCATCGCCGCCCAGCCGCATGGTGATGAGGTCGTCAATGTAGCCGCCGTCCCCGGTAAGCAGGGCGCCATAGCGGGCACGCCCGGGCCGGATACGGCCGGTATCGGTTGTAATCAACGCATCGTAGGCCTCGATGGCCTCCCGGCCCTTGATGCGGAACTCGCCCATGTGGGAGCAATCGAAAATGGATGCACTGGAACGGGTATGCGTGTGCTCCTGGAGAATGCCGGCGAACTGAACCGGCAGAGCCCAGCCGCTGAAATCGATGACCTTCCCACCGAGTGCCTTATGTTCGTCGAGTAAGGGTGTTTGCCGCATGCGACGCCTCCTGTGGAGACCCTTGGAGTTCGACACGTTGTTGCGTGTTCCATCGGTACATTTGCTCCGGCGCGAGGCGGAAGTCGCGGCCCGTACACTTCCCCGTGATCCGTTCCACGTTGTATCGTCAATTATGCCGGGCCCCCCAGAGCAATTACACGATGCCACCGGAATGCGGATGATGTCAACAGGCCGGGGTGCGAAACGCCTGTAAATTTGGAGAGATCCCCCCCTCCTCCTCAACCATCTTTTGGCAGGCCTCGGCTACCTCTTCGTTTTGAAAGGCGGGGCGAGGCAGCCCAGATCCACGCATTCGCCGGGAATGTACTCTCAGAGCACAAGGAGATTGTCGCCATAATACAGCGTGTTCATCAGTGCGAAGCGATGGCCCTGCAGTCCTCGATATAATCGGCAATCGTGCGCCATTTTTCGATGGAAATGAAAGACACTTCGATGCCGGCATGTCCAGCTGAGGCAAATTGAAGTGACGCAGTGCCGATGCATTTGTCTTTGAATGAGCGATGTATATGCACGTAACGAATATCCCGAATGGCCACCTCGTGCACCGAGGTTGTAAGCAGGCCGACTCGCGCGCGAATGCGACGATTGGTTACCTCATAGCGCTTTCGGAAATGCTTGTGGAAGGCTATGGGAAAGAAGACCAGCCCAACGCCAAAAACAGGCAGCAGCACGACGCCAAGGCAAAGGTATGGGATGAGATAGGCCCACTTGGAGGAGCGTCCGGACCAAATCAATTCCTCCGGCGCCGGGTGTTTGAGCTGTTCCGACAGGGCCGCAGGCCGCCCCTGCAGAAATTCCCCGCAAAAGCGGCACTTAATGGCGTCATCCGAGATATTTTCTGCACAAAATGGGCATTTCATGGCGGCCCCCCTTCTGTCGTGTAAATTGACCCCTTCTGTGGCAAAAAGAACACTGCCTCAGCAAAGGTATTGCAACAGCCTCCCTTTCCAGCCGAGTGTCATGCCAGCAGTGCTGATATTTCCAAAACGCTCAGTATTTTCAACCCGTCCGGTGTGGGATCGCTCTCACTGGAGAGTACCGCCGGTTCTCGCTGCCAGAATGTGATGAATTGACGGAATTTCGTGACCTTCCCGGTCGGTTTGGGGCCGCGCGCACTGGCGCATCCCTTACCTTTCCCGCCGTTCTACATTGTGCACTGGTAATGTAAATAACACCTTGACCGTCTCTAAATCAATGTAACACCAGCCCATTCTAATACTAAGTGCACGGTTTCTGGATTTTGCTCTTCGTATTTGGTGAGTTTTAAGCCAGGTGTTGTCAAGAAAGAAGACCGTTTGGAGTGACTTGAACCTGGACGGGTCACGTTCCAGTATGGCGCAGGCCGCGAAGAGAATTCGCGGCAGGGGGGCTGCGGAACGGCCGGCAGCAAGATTTTGGCCCGGTGGCCCGTAATTGGGCGCGATCCGGGTACTCCCGGCATCAATCCGCCGGTTTCGCGGCATCCGGCGGCACGATGGGCAGCCAGATGCGCGATGAATGGGCGGCGTTGTGCTCAACGCTGTTGACGGCGGCCTGCACGCGCCGGTTCTGGTTCAGCGGCTCGCCGGTGTTCGGATTGAGGTCAAAACGCGGGAAATTGCTGCTGGAGATGTCGAGACGGATGCGATGGCCTTTCTTGAACACGTTGGAGGTTGGATACAGCGTGATGCGTACCGGATAGACCGCGCCGGGCTCCATGAAGACCTCCTCCGTGAGCGATTCACGAAAACGGGTGCGGATTATGCCGTCGCCGATGATCAGGTCGAACCCGTCCGGATAATCAGCGGAAGATGGGTATACATCGATGAGTTTTGCGGTGAAATCGGTATCGGGAGCGGTTGACGAGATCCACAATTCCACCTCCAGCTCGCCCGTCACCTCCAGCGCCTCTGGAAGGGGTTCGGTCTGAAACACGAGGACGTCGTTACGAGCCGACAGCGGGATGGGATTCGGCCAATCCAGCCACCCCGCGAAGGCACATCAACCCGTGCCGGAGCGCCCGCCAGGAGTCCCTGCCGGCGCACGGGCAGAGTGGCCCCGCCACCGGCGGCCGCTGGCGCGCTGTGCCGTATGATGAGCCAAAGCCGCATTGAGCGAGTCACTACTGCTGGGCAAGGGTCAGTTGAATCTGCGTAGCGCCGCCTTCGCCCGCAATGACAACGCTCAACTCCCGGCTGTCCTTTTCGTATGACATCATGTGCATGGAATCGCTCTGGCTGAAGACAGTCTCCTGGGTCCAGCCGTTGGCCTCCGCCTGTTTTTTGTAGAACTCGGCGACGGTGGAGGCGGGGTCGCCACTGGTAGCGGCAAGGGAGGTCATGCCGGCGTTGGCGTCCCGATGCACGCTCACCAGCTGGGCGCCTTTATACAGGGGGACGTCCTTGGGGAAATCGTCGGGGATTTTCGCGGCTTCGCCGGTCGCGAAGCTGACGGCGCCATTGTCAGACGTCATGGTGCCGGTATCGGTATCCACAGTGAAGTTGACCGCTTCGCCGTGTTCATCGACACCTTTGACGGCGATCTTTCCTGAAGAAATATCCACATCGATGTTGCCTCCGCTTTCCCGTGCGGCCCGTTCGATCATTCGCTCGGCCAGAGCTTCGGAGGCTTTCTCCGCCGATTTGCCACCACAGCCCACGATTAGGGCCATGGTGAGACATGCAGCAACCAGCGCGGTTCGTTTCATCTCTTTTCTCCTTTTCGTGTTGGCTCATGCCGGCAAAAATATACCTCATTCAGTCCCTGCATACGACAACCCGGCTCCCGCTTCGCACGCCGCTCCTCGCGCCTGAAAACCGGCGTGTGTATAGTGCCTGTACACAGTATGCCGCAATTATCCACGAATTTGGAGAAGCTCGGCGCGTTCTTGGAAGCCAGGATGTCAACTACAGGATGCCAACAACAGAGTTCCGCATTGACGACGGATCTCTTTATACTGAGTGAACTGTCTCAGGAGGATTGCTTCTATGGCCAAATCGTGCCCGAATCATGAGAAAAACATGGCCTTTTGCACGTGTTCGTACCCGGGATGTTCGAATCATGCCCTGTGCTGCGAGTGCATCCAATCGCACCTCAGGAGCCGGGAGTTGCCCGGCTGCTGTTTTCCACCCGAGGCTGAAAAGACCTACGACCGCTCGTTTGAAGCCTTCGCGCGGGCCTGGAATCTGTAACCGGGATCACGGCTTTCCGGGTTCGGCATCCTGGCCGGTCTTTTCTGTGTCTTTCACCGGCCGGGTTGGCGGAATTGGACGTGCGGGACGTTTCACGACTTCGCTCGTGGGGATATGGGGGCGCCTGGGCACTGGCGGGTCGACGCGAGGCGGCCGCTCGACCCGTGGCGCTGCGCGCGAAGGAGATCGGAGAGGCGTAAGGCGTGGCGGCTCATTATCGGGTGGCCAGGGGGAAACAGTGCCGAACTCGCTGCGCCAGCGCGCCTCGGCGGCCTCGGCGTGCTCCGGCTGCGTACGCAGGCCATCCAGATAGAGCCAGTAGGCGCGGCCCAGACCTTCTGAGCGCCGCACCGTGCGGTGCCAATGCCGGAGCCAGGCACGCACGCCGGGAGTCTCCGCCAAAACGATCTCACGGCGGTGCCAGACCCAGAAATGATGAGGATACTGCCGGAAATGCGCCATCAGGGCGTCGAACGGCTCGCGGATGAGGCTCTCCTCGCCGCAGTAAGCCTTCCACCACGGGAACACGTGCAGGTGGGCTTCCGGCTGGTCGTGCAGGGCCTGAAACGCCGCCCGCAGGCGATCAAGCGACGGGTCTTTCTTTCGTGCAGCATCCGCCAGAGGACGGAGCGCGTCCGGGGTGGGTTTGGCCCATTGCGGGTTTTTGAGAAACGTCAGCGCCTCCTCGGGGTGGGCGCGCAGATAGGCCAGAATTCCGTCCCAGGCTTCGCGCCCGGCCCGCTGGGCCAGTTCAAAGCGGTGGAGATCGTCCACGGCAGCCCGGATCTCCCCATTCGATGCAAGAGCCGCATAATACGCATCCATGGCTGCTGCACTTTCCGGGAACCGCACGAGGGCTTCGTCGAATCGGTCGACGGGCAGAGAAAACCCTGTCGTGAGCAGCAGCGTTGTAAACGCCTCCTCCGCTGAGGCGGCGGCGGGATACCGTCCGATCCATGCCTGATAGCCCCGGTGCTGCGCAAGCAGGCTGGGGTCACTCTCGAGGACGCGCTCGACCGCTGCCGCCGGATCTGCGGGCAGGGTCACGGGGGCGGCAGATTGCGTGGCTGCCCCGAGCCAGGCGAACAGGGCAAGCCAGGCGGCGTTCATCCGACGCTCAGCTCCGCTGCGAGGTCGAGTACAGTGAAACGGTTCCGGATGAACCGCGCCCGCTGGACCCCTTTGTGAAACTCTTCGACCGGCGCGTTCAGTTCGCGGGGCGTCACCGGGCCGCCGGCAGCACGTATCGCGCTGGCAACCAGCGCGGGAGGCAGATAATCCTTACGCACACTCACCTGCAAGGCGTCGAACCCGGCCGCAAACCGGGCGATCTCGCCGCGCAAGGCATCGGGTGGAAGGGCTTTCAACTCCCATTGCGCCAGGACTTCCGCTGCCACAGCGGGGCTCCAGTCCTCCTCGATCCAGGCGCGTATCTCGTCGTCATCGGGCTGGACTGCCACCAGTGCATCCGCATCAAGCGACGCGGGATCCAGCGCGAGGATTTTCTCCCACAATCCGAGGCAGTGCAGGGTGCCCACACCCACCTGCGCTCCGTGCAGATCGTGCGGTGTTCCGTAGAGCGCGCTTTTCATGTCGAGGTAATGCGAGATCAGATGTTCGCCACCTGAGGCGGGCGACGAGGAGCCTGCCGCAAGCATCGACAGTCCGGACAGGAGCAGTGCCTCGAGTACCACGGCCAGCGCCTCCGGCTCGGCCCGGCCAACGCCCGGCGCAGCTTCGAGCACCCGCTCGACCGTGCCTTCGTAAAACACCATCGCTTTGGGTGAATAGTACTCATCCCGCAGGTAATGGGCGGCGCGCCAGTCGGAGGCGGACGAACATTTGGAGAGAAAATCGGCCAGCCCTGCCGCAGCCATGCGCTGGGGTGCGGTGGCCACAACCTCGGGGTCAGCGAAGACGGCCACGGCGGGGTCGCACGGCGTGGTGCGTTTGAGGCCCCGGACCTTGAGCGCCGTGATGCCTGACGTATAGCCGTTCATGGATGCGGCGGTCGCGTAGAGAATCGAGGGTTTGCCGAGCTTTGTACCGGCGTGCTTGGCCAGGTCGCAGAGGGTGCCGGAGCCAAGGGCCACGATACAATCAACATCCCGGGCGGCCACGGCGACTTCGTCGCCCAGTTCCTCCGTCGCGTCCAGTGTCTCGGCGCCGTACGTTTTGTGGACGATCTTCCGGTTGGCGGCATCGAGTGCCCGCAAGAGCCGTTCGCCGCCCGCGGCCAGGGTATTTTCATCGGCTACAACCAGGCACACCGGGCCCAACTGGTCAGAAATGAATCCAGCGAGGCGTTCAGCGGCGTCTGTGCCGACGTGGCACACCTGGATCGGCTGGCCGTCGATCTGTTGGATGGCATCTGCGAGAGTCGCCTTCATGTACGTCTTCGGTACCTTCCACGGTTGGGGTGATCTCGAGTTTGAACGCCTCCAACTCCTGTATTAAATCCAACTCGACACACAACACTGTAATTGGAGGCTACACCTTTCGCAGCCGTGAACGCAACCGCTGGTGCAGAATCCACGCAGATCCACGCGGCGAGCCCCGATACCTCTGCTGGCGATAGAATTCACGCTTGTGATGCGGCTCCCGTTCGTGGATACTATGAGGGTTCAAACTGCTGTTTCAACGCAAATAGTGAGGTGTCTCATGAAGAGCAGCCGCAGATCCTTTCTCAAAAGAGCATCCGTCCTTTCCGCCGCGCCGTTCCTCCTCCCGTCCCGCATCTGGAGCGCTGAAACCCAGCCGAACGACCGTCTCGTGATGGGTTTTATCGGAGTGGGCAAGCAGGGCCGGTATTTGCTCAGTTCTTTCCTGAGCCGCAAAGCATGCCGCGTGGTTGCGGTGTGCGATGTTGACACAACGCGCCGCGACTCCGCGCAGCAAATGGTCAACGACTACTACACGCAGCATCCCGACGCCGGTTCGCCGGACTGCGCGGCCTTCAACGATTTTCGTGATTTGCTTGCACGCGAAGACATCAACGCCGTGTGCATCGCCACGCCCGATCACTGGCACACGATTCCAGCCATTGCGGCGCTGGAATCCGGAAAAGACGTCTATTGCGAAAAGCCGCTGACGCACAACATTCACGAGGCGGTGGCCCTCATGAATGCTGTGGAAGCAAACCGGCGCGTATTGCAGACCGGTTCGATGCAGCGTTCCATGAAAGAGTTTCGCGTGGCCTGCGAACTCGTGCGCAACGGCGTCGCTGGCGAGATCAGCCGCGTAGAATGCAGTTTCGGCCCGCCCGGAGTCCCCTGCGACCTCCCGGAAGAAGAGATGGAACCCGGGCTGGACTGGGATCTGTGGCTGGGCCCCGCGCCGGTGCGGCCCTACAACTCGATCCTGAGCCCGCGCGGCGTGCACGACCACTTCCCCGACTGGCGGAATTACCGCGAATACGGCGGCGGCATGGTCACCGACTGGGGCGCGCATCATCTCGACATTGCTCAATGGGGTCTCGATATGGATGAAAGCGGCCCGGTTGAAGTCCGCCCATCCGAAGACCCGGCCGCTGTGGATGGCGGCGTGCTGCAATACGCAAACGGCGTGCAGGTCATCCACATGAAAGGTTTTGGCGCGCATTTCTACGGCAGCGACGGCGAGGTCAAGGTCAATCGCGGCAAGATCGAGCTGGTGCTCCATGGTGAAAAGGTCGCGGGATTTGTCGACCGCGACAGCGGCGGCTCTCTCGAATCAACCCTTCAGCAGCTCGAAAACGAGTATCTGAGTGATGCGAAAGTGCGGCTGTACCAGAGCTATGACCACATCCAGGACTTTCTGGACTGCGTCAAATCGCGCCGCAAACCCATCACCAGCGAAGTGGTGGGCGGCCGCAGCGCGATCTGCTGCCATCTCCTGAATCAGGCGTACTACAATCACGCAACGATCAAATGGCAGCCCGAGCGCATGCAGTTCGCGCCCGGCGGCGGCGATCCTGCGTGGCTCACGCGCGACTACCGCGCACCGTGGAGCGTCTAGACGAAAACAGCCGATCGTCTTGTCGATTTATACAGGCACAGCGCTGACATCCTGTTGGCGCCGTGTTTTTGTATCGCGCCAGGGCGGGCCTTCAAATCATGGCCACGCGCTTTTCGGACAGCTGCAAAGTGCTCTCGATTTTTCCTGACTCCGAACGATTCGTACGGAATGCCACGAGACTCACCGGTGGGGCGTCTCATGCCGGTTTCGTTACGATACTGCTGGAGAGATGAAGGGCGAGCCCATCCGGCATCAGGGACGCTGGCGGGAGAAAGTAAACAGGGAGCCGAGCAGCAGGGCTGCGCCGAACAAGGTGAGAGCCGTCCCGAGATACAGCGAGGCCGGGCGGTAGGTGAACGTGATATCGTGCACGCCCGCGGGAACGGCGACGCCGCGAAATACGCCATTGACGCGCAGGATTTCACACGGTTCGCCATTCAGTGATGCGCGCCAGCCCCGTGCGAACGAATCACAGAGCACGACGATGCCGGACTGAGGCACTTCAATATGGACGGTGAGCCGTTCAGGGGATTGCTCTTCCAGCGTCCCTATGGACGGCATGAGGCGCGGCGTCGCCGGCAACTGGCCTGCAGGCAAAGCCGCAGGTGCCGGGATCACGGCGGGTGGCGTCGATCTCAAGGCTGCCGCAACCACCTCACCGCGCGGGGTCTCGGGTTGCCCGGGTCCCCGCCGCTGAAACCGCTCCAGATCCGGGCCGTACGCCGCATCAACCACACATTCCTGCGACGGATCAAAGCCGGGCGCAGTCAACGCGGCCATGGCGGCCTCCACGCCATCAGCAAAGCGCCAGGCCGGCACCCAGAACGCGCGGGGCAGGGCGGATTCGTTGAGGACGATGTCCCCGCGGGCGGGCGTCTGGATTTCCCGCAGGCGCAAGCCCGCTGCGTTCCAGGCCTCAACCGGAATGCGCGTATCGGGCGACGCGAGGATCGCACGGACTGCCATGAAATTGAGCAGCGAGGGTTGGGCAGCGTCAGGAGATACGTCCCAGGATACCGCCGGCTCGGCATCGGCGCCCTGCCGGATGAGCCGGGACCACCAGCTGCGCTGTTCCCGCGTAACAAAGAGGTTGCAGCCGCCTGCGACGTCGATCGGCGCGAGCATGCCGAGATTCGCGGGCAGGCCGTAGTCAAGAGGCCGTGACAGCACCGCGACCCGCCCGCCCAGAGCCCGTTCCCGGGCAATCTCGACGGAATCACTGTATCTGCGCGCGTGCTCGGGATAATCCTGGTACGGATGACCGTACGCATTCAGGTTGGCGAGTGTGAGATCGATGAAAATGAGCAGTGCAACGGCGCAGGACACCAGGATCGATACCCAGGTCTGTCGCAGGGTCAGGAATGGCGTCAGGAGGATGGCGAACGCGATGACGTAACCCCGCCCCTGGCTTCCGGCCACGTAAAATACGCCACAGAGGGTCAGGAGCACCACAATGGCCACGGGCCATACCTGCACGGAACGGTAGTCTTTCCTCGGCTTGAAGATGCGGTCGGCGCCCAGAGCGGTAAGGACGGCGACGCAGAATACGACGAGGTACAGAAAGGTCTCCCGGGGAAGGCCTCCGGCGACCCGTTGCGGGCCCGCGATGCCCAGCGTCCAGGCACCCGCGCCCACAAACAGAAACAGCAGCACTTCCCGCCAGTTCTTGCGTTGAAAACAGGCGGCCGGGACCAGGATCAACGGCACCATGCCCACATAACACAGCCGGGGCAAACCGCCGGGCCGCGAGCTGAACGTCTGAACTACGGCTTCCCGGAACGAGCCGGGGAGCAATCCCCCCGACCGGAGGTACCACAGCGCCGCCGACGGCGAATCGAGGGCCATCGCCCAGACAGCTGTGGGAATCCACTGAATGGCCGACAGGCAGACGGCAAGCGTTCCACCCAGGACGATGCCGCTCAAGGCAATGCGCAATCCGAACTCGCCCGGGCGCCGTGTAAATCCGTGCAAAATGACATACAGAACCAGCACGGGGAGGGTCACCGCCACAATCGCGTAGGCGCCGGACAGAATGAACAGCGCGCCCGCCAGCCCGGCCAGCAAAGCCCAGCTGCGCCGGCCGGAATGCGCGAATTCGCGGCCTGCCCAGAACAGAAACGGCATCCAGGCGAGCGCGGAGGCGAGATGTGGCCGCGACATGGCCGCGGCGGATGCGCCCGCGAACGCATAGACAGCACCGCCCACGAGTGCCGCCAGATAATTCAGGCCGAGCGAGCGCGCAAACAGGGCGCAGCCGAAGCCCATCAGCGCCAGGCAGATGAACGAATGGAGCGCCATGGCGTGGCCGGTGTCCGAAAGCAGGAACACGGCGTTGAGCGGCTGAAAGAGGCCGAGCCGATGGTCGGCAAGTAATGGTACGCCGCACAGCTGACGCGAATTCCACTGAGGCAGGTGTCCGCTTCGCATGCGGCCGTAGGCGTAATGCATCGCGGGGTAGACGAACTGGTACAAGTCGCTGTTTTCGTATGATTCGCTGGCGGGCACATCCGTCAGCTCCACCTGCTGCCAGTAAAACGGCGCGGCGATAACGAATGTGACGGCCAGCAGAAACAGCGCGATGCTTCCGTAGCGGGAGCTTTGAGGTATCGTAGTCTCCACGCGCCTGGCCCTTTCTCAGGCTGCCATTTCAACAGTTCATCCGGTTATAACGCGCCGTGTTCTTCACAGAACGGGCAGGAGGGCCCAGCCGCCGCACGGGCCAAACGAGAGTCTATCATTGCACGCGCCAGAGTGTCCATTGACCGAATCGCGCCATCTAAGATCTTACCGGGGATGGTATCGTCTTGCCATTTGCGATCTTACCGGAAAATGGAAGACACGGCGATGTCAGATGCCCTGAGGCCGCCTCAAGCTGCCTCCTCGCCGGCGTATAGAACCCAGCCCACAGCTCAAACGGAAGACTTCTTCCCTTCCGGAGAGATGACAGAACCTGAATCCCACGATCAACCTCCATGCCTGGTGAGAAATCAATGGGTGCGACAGCTTGTCGTTCAGGCGGCTGCACCTCAGGGTGTGAATCCTCCGGGCTGTGGCCGTGGTTTCCTTGAATCTGCGCTGTCTTTATCCGTAGGATGAGGTAGGAGTGCTCTGAACATCTGCGAGGGTGAGTACGGTATGGAAACCACTGACCTGACTGTCGTCACATTGACGCGAGGCCAGCCCCAGGTGTTATCCATGTGCCTCAATCACCTGGAGCTGCAGACCTATCCGGCGGCCAGGTTTGAGGTCATTGTAGTCGCCTTCCCCGGAGCCACGGGTACCACAGCCATGCTTGAACGGTTCTGTTCGGGCGGGCCGGTGCGAATGCGCTGTGTTCATGCGCCGGAGGAAAATGTGGCCGCGGCACGCAACCTGGCCACCATGCAGGCCCAGGGGCAGTGGCTGCTGTTCCTCGACGAAACGCTGCTTGCGGGAAGCCACCTTGTGGAAAATCACGTGAAATGCCAGCAGCGCAACGGCAATGCCGCCGCGGCGGTGGGCCGGATCAGCTACCACCCGCAGTTCGGCGCACGCACTGCGTCGAAGGCCTGGCGAATGACACAGCAGGCATTTCAACCTGGCCAGCCGCTGAGTTTTCTGGATTGGCGCGCCCGGAATTTGAGTCTGCCGCGGGACGCCGTGCTGGAAGCAGGGGGATTCAACGAAGACCTGCCTTTCGAGGGTTTGGAGGCCATGGAACTGGGTTATCGCCTGGAACGCAGCACCGGAATTCGAGGCTGTTACTGTGACCAGGCTCAGGCATTCGTCTGGAAGCCGGAATCTCTGGGCCGGGAAGTCGAGCGCTCCTATGCGGAGGGATATTGGCTGCATCATCTCTTCGAAACCACGGAATCGGAGCAATTGCGCGAGCGGTACCGGGGCATGGTATCGGCCTGGCGCGGTGCGGCAGACCCGATAATGCTCCCTCTGGCCCACCGGCTGTGTCCCGCGCTGGCGTACAACTCTCGAACGTTTAACGCTTTGCGCTTTCGGGCGCTTCGCAGTGCGTTCCGGCGGGGGTATCGCGACGCGAACCGCGGCCGGCCCGCCGTCCTGCCCGTCCGGTACATGCCGGATGAATCCTAGCTCGAGCTGGGCGAATTTCTCCGGCCGGCCGTTCGCACTCTTTCAACCGCCCCCGAAAACGTATTATGATGGAGACGGGCTTGTGCTGCACCGTGAAGCGGGCGCCCAGGGGGCGCAGCGGCGGGCACGAAAGGGGCGTGCCGGCTCCGGCGGGTATCGAGCCTCTGAACACGATTCACCGGGTAGACGACTATGCGTTTGATTCATACGGCGGACGTTCATCTGGACAGGTGCTTTGCTTCGGCGCACACGCCCCCGGGGTTTGGGAACCGCAGGCGCCAGAGCCTGCGCGATGTGTTTCACGCCATTGTTCGGCGTGCGGGCGAGTGGCCCGCCGATGCGCTGTTGATTGCGGGCGACCTCTTCGACCTGGAGCGCGTAACCCGCGACACGGTGCGGTTTCTGCAGGCAGAATTCGAATCGATCCGGCATGTGCCCGTATGTATCGCGCCGGGCAATACCGATCCTTTTGTGCCGGGCTCACCGTATGCCGAAGAAGAGTGGCCCGGCAACGTCATGATTTTCGACCAGCCCCAATGGCGCTCTTTCGTGCTTGACGGGAACGGAACGACGGTGCACGGGTTTGGGTTTGACGGCCCGGACGTGCCGGCCAGCCCTTTCGGCACGTTTCCACCGATTCAACTTGGCGCGACGCATGTCGCGGTGGCGCACGCCTCAGCGCTGGGCCACCAGCCGCCCGGGAAAGCCGCATGTGCGCCCTTCGAGCCGGCCACGGCCGCGGTAGACGGCCTGCGCTATCTTGCGCTGGGTCATTTTCATGCCTATACGCCCATTTCCGGGCCATGTCCAACCGTAATGGCGTATTCGGGCGCGCCGGAAGGACTCGGTTTTGACGAGACCGGCATGCGCCATTACCTCGAAGTGAAGATCGACGGAGATCGCGTCCACGTCACGCCGGTGGCCTCCGCACGTTCGGTGTACCTGGCCGAATCAATCGATTGCAGCGCGTTGTCGTGCCCGCAGGAGCTGATCGAATCCATTCGTGCGCTTCCGCGCGAGGAGGGCGTGGGCGTCATCGCGCACATAACGCTTACGGGCTCGATCTCAGCCGAATTGCGGGCGGAAATGGATGCCATTCACGATGCGGTGGCCTCCCGGTTTGAACAGGTGTTCCTCAACGACCGCACGGAGCTGTCCGAAGACATGGCCGCGCTGGCACGCCACCAGACCAGTCTGGGGGGATTCGTTGCGCGGCTCAATGCGGCGCTGGCTGACGCAGCCAGCGACCGGGAACGCAGACTGCTGGCTCGGGCGCGGGAGCTCGGCCTGGCTGCCTACCGGAACCGGCCCATTGCGTTCCAGGGTCTGGAAAGGGACTAGCGGTGAGAATCCGGAGGCTGTTTCTGGACGGATACGGGCGGTTCACGGGCCGGGAAATCGAGTTTGCCGGCGGATTGCAGGTGGTGCTGGGCGCCAACGAGCAGGGCAAGACCACCATGCGCAGTTTTATCACCGACATGCTCTATGGCCAGAAGGCCGGCAGCACGCTGCGCCGGTATGACGAGAACCACCAGCTGCGGCGCCCCTGGGCGGACACCAGGGCCTACGGCGGGCGCATGACGTATCTGCTCGATAATGGGCAGGAATTCGAGATACACCGCGTGTTTGAGCGCGGAAATGAATCCGTCCACGTGCTGAACCTCAGCGACGGCCGGGATGCCACCGGCGATTTAGTCCGGACCCGAAACCAGGAACTGGAATTCGCCGCGCGCCAACTCGGGCTGAGCAAGGCCATCTTCGCCAACGTCGCGGTGATCGGCCACCACAGCCTGGAGTCGCTTGGCGATGAAGATGCCCTGCACCAGATCGGAGAGAAAATCGCGGCACTGGCCGACACAGCCGACGAATTCAGTTCAGCCGCGACGGCGGTCGGCCATCTCGATGCGTATACCGCCCGCATCGGACGCCTGGTGCCGCATTCAAAGCGGCCGCTGCCGCTGGCCAGGGCGCGCCTCGGCCAGGTCGAAACCGAACTGACCGAGGCGCTCCGCGTCCGCGATGAAGTGGCCGGACTGGAAAAACGCCTGCGCGCCGCCCGCGCCGAATTTGACGCCCTCCGCCGCAGCCAGATGGAACTGGAGCTGCAGCTCCGCAGGCTGGAACATACGGAGCGCATCACGCGGCTGCAGAAGGCCGAGAACATCCAGTACCAAATTGAAACCCTGACGCAACGGCTGTTTTCGCTCGCCAAAGCCAAAGACTTTCCGCTCGAACAGGAAGACGTATTCAACCGCGCGTTGAACGCCATGGAAACTGCTCGCGAACAGGTGGCGCGAACTGAGGCACGCATGACGGAATTGCTGCGCCGGCACCGGGAGGTTTCACACAACCTCGAGAACGATGCCGTGGAGATCCAGGATCTGCCGGAGCAGTTTGAAGATCGGCTCAAGGAACTCGACACGCAGATCGCGCGTCTGCGCGATTTTATTGAGGATTTTGAAAAGGCGCAGCAAACCGTTCGCGACGCGATCGCCCGGGCCGGGCGGGAACTTGAAGACCTCCCGGATTTCGCCGCGGTGAGCGCCGAGCCCCTGGCGTGGATCAACCAGCAGGCAACCTCCTTTAGCCTGGCTGTGCAGGAGCGGGACCACGCGGTGGAAGCCTTCGAACGGCTGGAAGCTGAGTGTGCCCGCAGGGAAGCCGAGCTGGCCCAGCCCGAAAAAGTCTTTGGACAGTTCGAGGATTTCCCCGCGCAGGCGCGGGATCATGCGGTCGAAGCCAAACTGTCCGAGGAACGCTGCGCACAACAGCGCAAGCGCATCGAGGAGGCCCAGCGCGACCTTGAAGTCCATGAAGAGGACCTGCCCAATTTCCGCGCCATGACCCTGTTCGGCGCGCTGTTGTCGATTATTTTGTTGATCAGTGCCGCGCTCACCGGAAACAAGGGCGTGTATTTCGCTGAAGTCTTCGCGCTGGGCGTGCTGGTGTATAACCTGGCCCATTGGGTGCATACGCGCCTGACCCTGCGCCAGCTGCATCACGCCGCCGAGGCCGCCGGCGAGGAAATCGCCCGGCTCGAAAGCGCCACGGCCGAGCGCGAGCAGGCCATCGACGAACTCATCCGCGAAGCGGGATGCGAGTCCTTCCGGGAGCTCGAAGCGCTCTACGACCAGTACGTCAAGGGGCGCAACGAGCTGGAAGCACGGCGTGAGGAACTCGAACAGCATCGCCACCGGGCGCGCGTGGAAGAATCCCATGTAGCCGGCAAGCTGGAACGCCTGCAGGCCGCGTTCGCGGATCTTCACGAGACCGTTGAGACGGAGGACGCCGTAGAGGCTGCGGCGGCATGCGCAATTGCCAAATACCAGGAGTACCGCGAGCTCAGCCGCCGGCGTGAAGAACAAATGGAGCAATTGGAGACGCTCACGCTCGAGTGCGACCGCGCCAGTGAAAAACTCGCCGTTAAGGAAGGAGAGGAAAAACGCCTGTCGCTCGAGGTGCGCAAGCTGCTGCGGGAGGCGGGGTACAGAGAAGAAGCCAACCACACCAGCGCACTGGGCGCGTTGCGCGCCTACGGCATCCGCATTGCCCAGTTGCGCCCCAGGCGGGCCAGGGCTGACGCTCTGAAACAGCAGGCCGACGAGTTCGCGCAGCAGCTTGAACAGGACCGCCGCGAACTCGAACAGGCTCAGGAAGATCTGTCGCAATTGCTGGACAACGTTGGCGTAGATGCGGTGGACGAATACCGGGCGCTGGCCGCGCAGGCACGGGAGTATCGTGAAGCCCGCATCTTGCGCACCTCGCTGGGCGAACAGTTCGACACGCTGCTGGGGAACGACACCCTGGAATCGTTGCGGGCCGCGGTCGAACGCGAATACGACGACGCTCCGTTGCCGCTCGAAGATGGCCCGGAACTCAAGACGGCGCTTGAGCGCGTGCTTGTCGAAGCCGATAGCCGAAGCCGGGAGATACACTCGCTTGAACTGGCCATCGCCGAACGCTGCGCGGGACTTCGGTCGATCAACGAGATCGAGGAAGAACGGGCGGCGGTGTCCCAGCGCGTGGAGGATCTGCAGCTTGAGCTGGAGGCGGCAGCCCATGCCGCCGCCATCATCGAAGAGGTAGCGCGCGATCGCCATGCACACATCGCGCCGGTGCTTGCACAGACGGCAAGCCGCTACCTCAGCCGGATCACGAACGGCGCCTACACGGAACTGCTGTTGGACCGCGATCTCCAGGTGATCGTGCGCGTGCCCCAAACCGATCAGCTCCATTCGACTCCGCAGAAGAACCTCAGCAAGGGAACGGTCGACCAAATCTATCTGGCCTTGCGCCTGGCCCTGGTGACCTGCCTGTCCGCGGAAGGTGAGCGCGTGCCGATGCTGCTGGATGATCCCTTCGCCAACTACGATGACGCGCGCCTCGCGCAGGCGCTGTCGCTGTTGGCGGAGTTGAGGGAGCTGCCGCAGATCCTGCTGTTCACCTGCCGCGACGACGTCGCGGACACCGCGCGCCGGCTCCATGTGCCGGTGCTGGCTCTCTAAGACACCCGGCCGCGCGGGCGGCCCGGCACAATCTGATAAACCGCTCCGCCTCCTTCCCGGCGGAGCCCGGGAGACGACTCGTGAACATAAACGCCGGCCTTCAGGACCTGCGCCACAGACTCGGCGAAGTCAGCGACATCCACAACGCCATAGCCCTGCTTCAATGGGATCAGGAAACGTACATGCCGCCGAAGGGTGCGGAGGCTCGAAGCTGGCAGCTGGCCACCCTGAGTGCTCTTGAACATCGCCTGTTTACGGCAGAACGCCTGGGTGAGCTCCTGCGGGAGCTGCATGAACGCGCGGATGCCCTCGATGCGGCCGACGCCGTGCTCGTGGAAGTGGCGCTGTACGATTATGACCGCGCCCTGAAGCTCCCCGAAGATTTTGTGCACACGTTCGCGGCGGAACAGAGCAAGGCGCTTGCGGTGTGGGTGGACGCGCGCCAGGCGTCGGATTTTGGCATGTTTCGCCCGAACCTCGAGCGGCTGGTCGCACTGGCGCGGCAAAGAGCCGAGTATCTGGGCTATGTGGATTCGCCCTACGATGCTCTCCTCGCCGATTATGAGCGGGGCATGACAAGCGCTGAAGTGAAGCGCCTTTTTACGGAGCTCGCCGCCCGGCAGAGCAATCTGGTGGAACGCATCGCGGCCGCAGGCCAGCCCGAGCTGCCGTGGCTGACCGGCCCCTGGGACGAATCCGCCCAATGGGCGTTTTCGCTGCGTGTGCTGAAAGACATGGGCTACGACTTCGAGGCAGGCCGTCAGGACTCCTCCGTTCACCCCTTCTCGGTGCACTTCGACACGCTCGACGCACGCGTGACGACGCGCGCGGCCAAAGACGCTCTGTTTTCATGCCTGATGAGCTCGATCCACGAGGGCGGACATGCGCTTTACATGCAGGGGCATGCCGAACGCGACCGCCGCACGCTCCTGTGCGATGCGCCCTCCCTCGCCATGCACGAATCGCAGTCCCGCATGTGGGAAAACGTGATCGGCCGCAGCCTGCCCTTCTGGCGCCATTATTTGCCGGTGATGCGGGATTTTTTCCCCGGGCAGCTCGATACCGTCACGCCGGAAGAGGTGTATGCCGCGGTGAACCTGGCAAAACCGTCGCTGATTCGCGTCGATGCCGACGAATGCACCTACAACCTGCACATTATCATCCGGTTTGAGCTTGAAGTGGCGCTCATCGAGGGCAGCCTGGACCCAAGCAGCGTGCCCGAGGCCTGGAACAGCAAGGTGCGGGAGTATCTCGGCCTGGAAGTGCCCGACGACGCCCGCGGCTGCCTTCAGGACATCCATTGGGCGCATGGGGCCTTCGGCTATTTTCCTACCTATGCCCTCGGCAACCTCTATGCGGCCCAGTTGTTCAATGCGATGCTGGAACAAGTGCCCGGCCTCTGGGAAAGCGTGGAACAGGGGGATTTCCGGCCGATGCTCGCCTGGCTGCGCACAAACGTGCATGTACACGGCCGCCGCAAACTGGCACGCGAACTCCTCCGCGATGCCACCGGAGCGGATCTCTCTCCCGAGCCGTACATCGCGTACCTGAACCACAAATTTGGCGCGCTGTACAGCCTCGGAATCTGACCCGGGCGCGGCGGGGTCAGCGGCTCAACTCTTCCAGGACAAAGGTGAGGGATTGGCGCTCGCCCTGGCGGTCGATGTCAATCGAGATGGCGTCGCCCACGAAATGGCCCCAGATGGCGAAATCGATGTCGCTCGAGCGCATCACCTCCTGGCCCGCGATGCCGACGATGATATCGCCCGGGCGTAACCCGGCGGCATAGGCGGGGCAATCCCGCAGGATGTTGACCACCAGGCAGCCGTGGTCACTGGTGATACCGTGCTGGCGCGCGACGCCGGGACGGAGCCCGGCGACGTCCTCGACTTTGAATCCGGCCCAGGGATCACGCCGCCGGCCGAAGCGCTGGAGTTCGGCCACGACGCGCCGGGCGCGGCTGATGGGAATGGCGAATCCCAGGCCCACGCTGCCCCCGGATTGGGAGAAGATCATGGTGTTCACGCCGATGGCCTGGCCTCTGGCATTCACCAGTGGTCCGCCGCTGTTGCCGGGGTTGATCGCGGCGTCGGTCTGGATCATGTTCTGATACAGGCGGGCGCCCTTCCCTACACTGGGACTCAGGCGCCGGTTCTTCGCCGACACCACGCCCACGCTGACGGTGGGCTGGGGATCGCTGATGAGCGGTCCAAACGGGTTGCCGATCGCGATGACCCACTCCCCGATGTACAGATCGTCGGATTCTCCCAGGACCGTGAATGGCAGATCCGTACCTTCGGCCTTGAGAAGCGCGAGATCGGTGCGCGGATCCACGCCCACAATCGACGCCGTGAGGTCACGCCCGTCCGGCAAGGTCACGGAAGCAATCCCGCTGGCATCTTCGACCACGTGGTAGTTGGTGAGGATGTGGCCTTCCCGGTCAATGATGAATCCGCTGCCCACGGAGTCGATGCGCCGGTTCTCAACACGCCGCCGCGGGGGCTGCAAGTCAAAGAACTCATAGAAGTCGCGGAACAGCGGAGGTATATCCGCTTGCGTCTCCAGCACATTGATGGACACGACGGCGGGCGCGGCTTTCTCGATGGCCTGAACCAGGGCGTTTCGCCGCGATTGATCCACGCCATCCTGTGCAGAAACCGGCGCGGCGGCAATCCACGCCATCACACTGCACAAGACCAGCGCGCGGTGCATGGCGACCGCTCCTCTACTGCGCCAGCGGCGCAGCTCTGTCATTCACCGTGACTATTGTTGTGCTTCGGCATCCGCCGCGGGGGCTTCTTCTACAGCAACATCCGGTGCAGGGGCTTCCCCGGCAGGCGCAACTGCCTCAGACACTTCTACTGCGGAGACTTCTTCGGCCGGCGCATCTTCCGCGGAGACATCTGCCGCTGGAGCGCTTTCCTCCGGAGTATCCGCCGCCGCGGCCGCGGGCTCAGGTTTTTTCAGGGCATCCGCCGATGGCGTCAGGGCGGCGGCATCTTCTTTGGCCATCACGAAGACCGTTGCCTTGCCATCCATCAGAAATTCGGTTCCGGCGTCGGTTTCGGCTCCCAGGACGAGCCGGTACGCCTCTCCCGTCTTGACGGTGACGTCGACGGTGATCCGGGGCACAAAGTCGGCGGATGTTTTCCCGAAGAGGATGTCTTCGGCCTGAATGTCCGCGATGGTCTCGGCGAGGTCCCCTGCGGTTTCCGGATCCGCTTCGGCATCGCCGAGCATCCACGCGCCGCTTTCGTTGCGGGTGAGGACGAGAGGCTCGCCGCCGGCCGGGGTAATGGTCACAGACTGGATGTCATCGGCGGTCTTCTCGAGCAGTGCACGCCGGTAGAGGTTCCTGGGTTCGACCAGGATCTTGCCCACATCGCCTTTGGTCATGGCGACGACGGGGCCTCCGTCCAGGCGGGCGTAGCTGCCATCAATCGATCTCGACGGTCCGCCAATCTCCAGGACGTGTGACGCGCCGTCACTTGTGGTGAAGGTGATTTTGCGCACGGGTTCGCCGAGCGCCGCCGAGTCCGTGTAATCGGAGGCTTTCCAAGCGGCCAGAGCGCCGGACAGAGTTGAAATCGTGGTGGTGTCGGCCTCGAGCTCGGCGGCAGGTTCGATAACGGTCCAGCCGGCGCCCTCTTTGGCGAGCACGGCGCGGATCCCCGGCAGATCCATCTCGATCCGGGTCAGGGTTTCCTTATCGAGCGCAAGGGTTTGCAGATCGAAGAAGTCGGAACCTTTCGGAAATACCTTGCCGAAATTGTACGACGACAGCTTGTAGACAACGGGTTCCGGGGTCCCAACGACACGCAGATAGCCATCGGCGCTCGACTCCGGAAGACCACCCTCCAAGACAACTTCTTTATTGTCCTTGAGGGTCAGCACGCATTTGAATCCGGGCGACGCAAGGTTCCATTCCTCCAGCTTCTCCGGATCGACGATCTCGGTCGCGCTCAGGGGATTGAATGCGCGGACCAGCGCGTCGAGCCCCGCCTGTTTGAACGTCTGCCCTGCGACGCCGCCCGACGCCAGCGCCCACTCGTACACAGGCGCGGGCGGTTCCGCGGCCTCTGGCGCGGCGTCCCCGCCTTCTTTCTTCTCCACGGGTTTTTCACGCTTTTCAAAGACGAGCTGTTTGTCCGGCATGGTGACCGCGACCCGGGTGATTTGTTCCGGATCGATTTTTACGATGTCCTTGTTTTCCCAGGGGCCGGGTTCAGGCGCGGCATCGGCTTCGCCGCTCCAGATCATGGCTTCGTTGCGGAAATTGACATCGGCCACGTAGACGGTGTTTCCATCGGCGGTGCGCACAAAGACCTGTCCGGATTTCGGCGCCTTGCCGTTCAGGATATGTACGGCGGCCGCTTCCGGATCGCCGGTATACGCGAGCACGTGGAACGCGGAATCGTCAGCCAGACCGAAATCCTTCAAATCATCGCCGGTCACGCCGCCAGCGCGGTATTCTCCCCGCAGATCGGCCAATTTGTCGAGGAACGTGTCGATCTTGCCTTTTTGGGCTGGCGCGTTGAAGTGGCTGGCGACACGCCACACATTCGGATCGGCGGCATCGCGCTCGATCGTGACTTTCTCATCCGGTTTAGCGCCCGAATAGAGGTCGAGGCGAGTTACTGCGCCCTTCGTCACGGTTTCGGGTACGAGTGGCGTGACTTTGGCCTGAAGCCGTTCTTCGATCGCTACCGGGCGGTTCTGGATCTGCTTCAGCACAACCAGGGCCGCCAGAATGGCCAGGATCACCGCCAGGGGAACCACATTCTTCCACTTTCTCATGGTACCTCTCCACAATCCTTATCGGGACGTTCCCAGTATATCTTCGGCTTGCGCCGCCGTCATTCGGCTGGCGGGCTGTTGTTCATGAAAGATACGGTGTACGCGTTGCGCGATTGCCGGCGCACCACGCTTACGATCGTGCCTGCCGCGATGATAACCAGGCTCACCAGAACGTAGTTGACGAATTTCCACGCGTTGACCTTGCTCGCGCTCGGTTTCGAGATCGTGCGGTCCACCGGTTTCCGGCTGCGCACGTTCACCAGGTCGTCACCCAGGGTCAGCGCGTCAATGCTGTTGAGGAACAGGTCCGCGTTGGATTGCTGCAGAAAATCGCTGCGAAACATCTGAGACGCTCCCAGCAGGATGAGCTTGCCCGGGGCCGCGGTCAACGGCGGCGCGGGCCCTTCGTCCTCATCCGGCGGCGGCATGGGCGGCATGCCCGGCTGCGGCTGGGGCGGCGGCCAGTTTGGCCGCTCCTGGCCCGCGTAGGCATCGGGAAACTGGCCGGTGACCAGGGCCATGAGCGGATACTGATCGCCGCTGGCCGGCGGCTCGAACAGTTCCTGGCTCAACTGGGCGTTGGGCGACGCCGTCCACGCCTTGTTGCTCGTGTGCATGATGACACGCGCTTCGAGACCGTGCTTTTTCAGCTCTTCCTGGTCGATCGTGAGCGCCGTACCCCACAGGTACGTGATGAACCCGAGCCGGCTCGTGATCGAGGTCTCGCTGTCCATCTGTTCGCTGGTGACCTCCACGTGCATCGGGCTGGTGATCGGCGTGCCGCCGCCCAGGAGGTTCTGGAGCGGATCGTTGCTGCGGATGCGAAGCGGGAAGCTGTTGATGTCCATCAAAAGGTCATCATCCACTCCCAGCCCATATTTCGCGAGGAGCTCATTGATCTGGGGGTTTTCGTCCTGGCGGCTCATCGTGATGCCGCGGCTGCTGGTGCGGTAATCCCACAGGTAATTCTGCACGGCCAGGATGACGGATTTGCCGGAGGCCAGGGCGCGGCCAATTTCCCAGCGCTGTCGCTCGTTCAGTTGCCGCGGGTTGATGACGGCCAGCGTGTCGTATTCCTCGGGCAGGGGACTGTCTTTGCTCAACTCGACGCGGCGCACTTCGTATTTTTCCGATTCCAGATAGGCCTGAAGCACGTCATAGGGGTCGCGCTGTTCGGGGATCGCCTGGCCCATCTGCATCATGATCTGCCGCATCTGGGGATCGATATTGAACGATTCTTTGGGGGCGACCAGGGCCACGACTGGCTTTTTCTCGCGCGTAAGCTTGAAAATGATGTTGATCAGCCGGTACTCGAGCTGCTGTACCGTCTCGGGGGTCACTTGAGGGATGATCTCCTCAGCTTCGGCGCCCAGGCCCACGCCGATGCTCGAATAGATCAGTTTCTGGCTGATCTCGTCGCCGGACATGACCTGGACACCAAACGGTTCCACGCCTTTTTCGAGCATGCGCCTCTCGGCTTTATCGGCCTGATTCTCTTCCTTCTCCTCCTCTCCAAACGCGGGAGCGCTGGTCATGACGTTCGCCGCCTGCAGGTACACGACGTGGGGTTCGATCATGCCGTTGGACGCGACCCGCAGCTCATCGAGTTTGCCCGAAATATCTTGTTCCAGCTGTGTGTAGGCGGTGGGCATGCCGCTTTTGGGCGTGATGTAGAGATTGACCTGCACAGGACGTTTGACCTGCGACAGGATGCGTTTCGCCGCGGGCGACACGGTGTAGATTTTGTCTTCCGTGAGGTCGAACCGGTAAAGGCTGGTGCCGATGGTGAGCCAGTTCAGGGCAAAGCCAATCCCGAGGCAGATGGCGATGGCCGCGCCGAACTGCACGCGGATGCCCGGCCGGCTGCGCCCTTCGATGTACAGGGCGTTCAGCACCAGAAACAGGGCTGTCCACCCCACGAAATACAGCACATCGCGCACTTCAACCACGCCGCGAATAAAGGCATTGTAGTGGTCGATCACGCCGGCCATCTGGCTCAGGGCGGAACCCAGGCCGGGGAAAAACCCGTCGATATAGCCCGCAATGAAGTTCGTGCCGACAAGAAACACGGCAAAGCACGCGAGCAGGGTTATAACGAACGCCACGATCTGGTCTTTGCAGAAGCCCGAGAAAAACAGGCCCATGGCCAGAAACATGGCCCCGAGAAGCGCCGCGCCCAGGTAGCCGCCCATAATCATGCCGCCATCCGGATTGCCCAGCATCGCGAGCATGAGCGGCACCGTTCCCGTGGCCGCCAGTGTGATCAGGTAGAAGGCGAGGGTCGCAAGGTATTTTCCCAGCACGAGCTCGCGCGCGCGCATGGGAAAGGTCAACAGAAGCTCCCAGGTATTCTCTTTGCGCTCTTCCGCCCAGACCCGCATGGTCACCGCCGGGATGAACACGCACAGAATGATGGGCAGGTTGGCGAAGAAATTGCGCATGTCCGCCATGGGGAACGTGAAGAACGACGTCATGAAGATCCCCACGCTCATCGCGAGAAACACAATGATGAAAATGTAGCCGACCGGAGACGTAAAATAGGCTCCCAGGTCGCGCGAGATTATCGTTCTGATGTTCTTCATCCCAGCTCTCCCTTTTCGCTCTTCGCCAGGGCTTCGGGCTCCGTGAGCGCCAGAAAGGTTTCCTCCAGGCTCAGCGGGCGCTCGGTAAGTTCGCGCAGTTCCCAACCCTTTAAGCGGGCCAGCTTGCCGATTTCGCGCCACTGCTGCGACCCCGGTTTGCCCAGCAATTGAAACGATACGAAACCGTCGGTTTCCCCGATGAAATGTACGCGGCGCGTGCCTTCGAGGCCCGACAGCAGACGTTCAACCTCGTTACGCTCGCCTCGAACGGAAACCTCGGCGCGGTCGTGTTTCTTGGCGCGTTCACGCAGTTCCTGGAGCGTGCCGTCGCCCACGATGCGGCCCCGGTTGATGATGACGATCCGGTCTGCGGCCGCCTCTACTTCCTGCAGAATGTGGGTGGAGAGGATCACGGTCCGGCCACTGGCAAGCCGCCGGATTAATTCGCGAACCTCGATGATCTGGTGCGGATCGAGACCGGAGGTCGGTTCGTCGAGAATGATGATCTCCGGGTCGTGGATGAGGGCCTGCGCCAGGGCCGTCCGTTGGCGGTACCCTTTGGATAGCTCGCGTATGACTTTGCGGTACATGGGCTTCAGCCCGCATTCCTCCAGAACCGCCGCGGTGCGCTCACGGAGTTTTGCGCCGCCCAGCCCGCGCGACCGGGCCACAAAACTGAGGTACGAGCGCACTTCCATGTCCATGTACAGGGGAAGCACCTCGGGCAGGTAGCCGATGACCTTGCGCACGCCCAGCGGGTTTTCGAGCACGTCCATGCCTCCGACCGTGGCGGTGCCGCTGGTGGGGTGAAGATAGGTCGTCAGGATCTTCATGGTCGTCGATTTGCCCGCGCCATTGGGGCCGAGCAGGCCGACAATCTCGCCCTGCTTCACCTCGAACGACACCCGATCCAGGGCCCGCACGGGCCCGTAATGCATGGTGAGGTTCTGTGTCTTGATCATGTCGCAAATACTCCTGAGCCTGGATCCCGCACACCGCAGACCCGGGCGCGGTTCTCGATCCGTTTGTTCAGCAGCTGTTGGGGCTGTACAGCGCCGCTGCGTTCCGTCTCGCCTGATAGAGCGGGCTGCCCTGACCGGACGCATGCAGGTATCCCCGCCGCAAGGCCAGCAATGATCGTGCCTGCCCGTGAAAATACAAAAGAGACGCTACGATAGCATTGATTTTGAAGGGTTTGCAACCGGCGCCCCGCCGTTTACGGCATTCCGGCGGCTCGGCAAAGATGCCCATATGCGGCATCCTGCCCCATATGAAGCAGCGCCGCGGGCACGGACACTGGACAGGCAAATGGATGCGTGGCGGGAACAAAAACCGGCGCCCATAATCCTGGGCGCCGGTTTAATGATTTTCTGGACTGGTTATTGCAGAACGGCCTCGTTGCCATCCACCACGAGCTTCGAGCCATCCCACGTGCCATTGAAGGACTGGCCGAGAATGCTGACGGAGAATTTGCCGTCTTCTATTTTGTATTCGCCCTCGGCGCCATCGGGCATCAGGGTGGAGATCTGACCGCCTTTCACGAGCACTTTGCCATCGTCCTTGAAATTGATCTCATAATCGCCCAATTGCCACTTGGTTCCCGTCAGCTCGGTTCCCCCCGCGGATTCGGCTGCCGCTGTGTCGTTCGAAGTCTCCTCAGCGGATTCCTCCGGCTCAACGGACAATTCAGTGGATGCTCCCTCCGAAGATGGAGCAACGGATTCTCCGATTCCGCTGCCCGCGGGCGCCGCATCTTTCGCGCCGCCGCTGCAGCCGGCCATCCCTACCATAAAAACACCCACCAGCACTAACGCCAACAGTCTCTTCATTGGGGTCTTCCTCTCTCGGTTGCGTCCTGAAATCCACTTGTTCCAGACAGGGGTTTACTCCGGACGTAATGCAGGAATCTTAGCACGCGGATCCACATTTTCCAAGTGTTTCACGCTATTCGAAGTAATTCACCCGAAAGCGGCCTGGTGCCCACCAGGACCCGCTGTAACGGCGGTATCGTGCAAATTGTAGTATGGACGGTTCGTGCGTTGAAAGGTGCGCCGGTGCAGCGGAGCCGGCATTCCCGCCCTGGATACGGCCCGCAGAACGCCGTGTCTGGCGGTTTTCGATAGACCGTTTGGTATTCGAGCGGGGTGTCAAGTTCGTCCCGTCTGTGGAAGGAGGCGCGCTGACAATTCCGGTCGGGCCCGCACGGTTTCGAGCGGCTGTCCAGACTCGCGCACGCCAGGACGGCTTGACACTTCGCCGAATGCCCGCATGAAATTCCAGCCTCCCACGAGGCTCATTCGGCTGCGGCACAGAACACGTCGCGTGACATTTAACTCAGGCCCACTGCACGCAACCATGGCCGGGCCGAATGAGCCTCTTACCCATCGCCGCTGCGCAAAACGAATTTTTCTGCGTTGCCCTGACCCTGCCAGCGGCTCATTTTATGCCGTAAGACCTCCGTTGCGGAAAAATCGTCCCGGATGCCGGATACTGCTCTCATCGGGCACGAGGCCACTCACACGATCTTGCGTTCCAGCGCGACTTTCTCCCGGAAGTCGGCCAGGGCCTCGCCGGGAGGCCGCCCGTCGAAGATGCTTGATGTGCCGCAATCCAGGATCGAGGCACCCAGATTGGCCAGGATCGCCGCATTGCGAACCGTGATGTTGCCGTCCACTTCGATACGAACATCCAGCTTCCGGTACCGGAGGTTCTCATGCAGGATGCGCACGCGGTCGAAAGTGCCTTTCAGAATAGTCTGTCCTGTAAACCCTGGATCCACGGCCATCACCAGCACACGATCGGCGCTGTCCAGGAGGTAGTCCAGTTTGGTAAGTGCCGTGGCCGGATTGATCGCGATGCCGGATGTCGCGCCCGCCGCTTTGATCTGATTCAGCACGCGGTGCGCGTGGGTGCAGGCCTCTACATGAACGGTGACACTGTGGCAGCCGGCTTCGACGAAGCGCTCAATATACCGCTCGGGCCGCTCGATCATGAGGTGCGCACTGCACGGAAGGCTCGTATACGAGCGGACGGCTTTGATGAAGTCGAAGCCCAGCGTGATATTGGGCACAAACTGGCCATCCATCACATCAAAATGCAGCTCATCGCAACCCGCGGCCTCAAGCGCGGCCAGCTCGCCTTCCAAACGCAACAGGTTGGCGCACATAATCGACGCCGAATACAGCAGATCTTTGTTCACGAATGCGTTCCTTGTGCTTTCAGAAATGCGTCAAGCGCGGCCCGCGTGGGCATGCTCGGCTGGGCCCCGGCGACCGTCGCCGCCAGCGCGCCCGCAGCGTTGGCGAACGTGAGCGCATCGCCCGGGCGGCGCTCCTGCCAGACCAGCGCGAGTGCCGCCGTGAATGCGTCGCCCGCGGCCGTCGTGTCAACCGGCGTGATTGAAAACGCAGGCACGTGAATCCACTCTTTGTCATCGATGTAGAGCGCGCCCATGGCGCCCAGTTTCATCACCACGCGCCGCGCCCCGCGCTCCAGCAGCTCCCGGCCGGCTTTCCGCGCATCGTCGAGCGATCGGATCGAGACGCCCGTGAGCGCTTCCGCCTCGGTCTCGTTAGGCGAGAGTACGTCGGCCTTTTCAATGATGGCGTCCGGCAACTGCTGCGCAGGGCCTGCATCGACAATCGACAGCACCGCGTGGCGGCGAGCCATGTCCAGCGCGGACTCGACGGTGTCCAGAGGAATCTCCAGCTGCACCAATACGGCATCAACCAAGGCAAATACCGCTGCCATCCCGGCGAGATCCTCCGGCCGGATGCCCATATTGGCGGCCGGAGTCACCACGATTGAGTTTTGCCCCTCATCGGCCACCAGAATCACGGCCGTGCCTGTCGGTTCGGAAGGATGGACCTGCAGGTACGTCAGATCAATCCCTTCGGCCGCGAGATTCCGCCGCTGCATCTCGCCAAAGGCGTCATTGCCAACGCAGCCCGCAAACCAGGCCGCCGCCCCGAGCCGGGCCGCCGCGGTGGCCTGGTTTGCGCCCTTGCCGCCCGGAACCGTATCGAACGAGCGGCCCAGCAGCGTTTCTCCCGGCATTGGAACGCGTGGAACCCGGGTTACCAGATCAATGTTGGCGCTTCCCACTACAAGTATGTTGGCCACAACCGTTCTCCCGCGGCATATCGATGCATTGCCATCATGCAAACGATGCAGAGTATAGCAAGAAGTCCCCGGCCGGCGCCGCAACGCCCTGTCTTGCGGAAGGACCGGCATTGCACGATCCGGGCAGCGCTGCCTGGCCCGTCATTCGGCGCCGGTACTGGTTTCTGCAGCGAGGAATTTGGGATGGTGGCCGGCGATGACGACGGTGATCTCGCCCTTCACCCTGGTCTGCGCAAAATCCCGGGCCAATTCCGCCAGGTCGCCGCGCCGGACATCTTCAAATTTCTTCGTCAGTTCAATGCACACGGCCGCGCGCCGGTTTCCCAGTTCGGCGTGCGCATCGGCGAGAAGCGCGCCGATGCGGAATGGCGACTCGTAGAGCACCAGCGTGTGGGGCAGGTCGCGTTCCAGGGCGAGAAAACGGCGCCGCGCACCGCTCTTGCGCGGCGGGAACCCTTTGAACACATAACTGGACGTAGGCAGACCCGATTGCACCAGCGCCACATGAACCGCGCTCGCGCCCGGCAGCGCGATCACGTCGTGCCCCGCCTCGATTGCCCCGGAGACGATCCGGAACCCGGGATCGCTCACGCCGGGAAACCCCGCATTCGAACAAACGGCCACCGAGACTCCGGCGTCGAGCAGGCCGAGAATGCGCTTGCCCGCGGCCAGTTCATTGTGTTCGTGATACGAAAAAAGCGTCCTGGGCTTGGGAATGCCATAATGCTCGAGCAGCACGCGGGTCCGGCGCGTGTCCTCGCAGGCCAGCGCTTCGATCTCATTCAAGACCCGCACGGCGCGATACGTCATGTCTTCCAGATGGCCGATGGGGGTAGCTACCAGATACAACGCCGCCATGAATGCCTCCTGCCGCGCCTCAGTGCTGGTCCCGGTCGCGTTCTTCCGGCGGCACAACGGGCTTCCCGCGAACGCCGCCAAACCATCCGCGTTTCCAATAGAGCAGCAGCTGAAAGATGCCGATCGCCAGCACCACGCCCAGAAAGATCGGGTATCCATACCGCGTGTGCAGTTCGGGCATGTTCCACGGCGACACGTGATGATCGAAGTTCATCCCATACAGCCCCGTCAGAAAACTCAAGGGGATGAAGATGGTCGAGATGAGCGTCAGCATTTTCATAATTTCATTCATGCGGTTGCCCACACTCGACAGATACACATCAAGCAGGCTTCCTGTCAATTCCCGGTACGATTCCATCATTTCCAGCAGCATAATGCAATGGTCGTAGCAGTCCCGGAGGTGAAGCCGGGTCGTTTCGGAGATGTGACCGGCCCCTCCCAGTACGAGCGCGCCCAATCCCTCGCGCATCGGCGCCATCGCCCGGCGCAACGCCAGCAAGTCGCGCTTCGCCTCGTGAATACGTGCTGCAATCTCAGGTGTTGGCCGGTACAACGCATCGTCTTCCAGCTCCCCGAGCTTCTCGCTGAAATCGTCCAGGTACGGGAAATAGGCGTCCACGGCGGCATCGATGATGCTGTAGGCCAGATAATCGGCTGCCATGGTGCGTAACGGACCCAGCCCCTCCCGGATGCGTTTTCGGATGGGGTCGAGGCATCCCACTGGATGCTCCTGAAACGTCACTGCGAATCCGTCGCCCACGAAGATACTCAATTGGCCGGTACGGACCGTCGGGCCCGGCTCCAGTATGCGCATCACCACAAACAGCCGCTTGTCGTAGTCTTCGATTTTCGCCCGCTGATTCATCGCGAGCACATCTTCGAGAGCCAGACGATGGATGTCGAACGTGCGCCCGATCGCCGCAAGCACCTCCGCATCGCCCAGACCGCCCACGTGCAGCCACAGTACGGGCCACTTTTTCCTGAGCGCCGGGATCGCCTCGAGATCGGGTTCGGAGGATTCGTAAAAGCCGGCGGGCCCATAAGCGATAAGCTGGAGCTCCGGTTTCAGGCCGTTCAGGTCAGTCGTGACAGCGCCTCGCGGTGCTTCCGCAGCGTGTTTCACGCGCCCTTTTCGTGGCCCTTTGGTACTCAACGCCATCGCCCGCTCCTTTTCTTCGCCGGGCACAGTCAGACCCGCGGCCTCCAGTATAATCGAGAACCGCAAACCAGGGACAAGGAGTTGAATTGCCCAGCTGGCATGGAGCGGAGCCAGGGACGCGCGGTGCCGATGATGCGGGGCATGGCCACGCGAGCCATGCCCCGTTTACATTTCCTCCACGGAATGCTAGGGCGCCGGCGCAACGGGAGCGGTGGGCGCGGCAGCAGCGCCAGCAAGAGCAGCGGCCTGTTCCGCAGCCCGGCGGTCTTCTTCCATCTTTTTGCGCCGCTCCTGATCCTCCACCCATTTCGCCTTTTCGGCATCGACCTGATCGAATTTATTCTTGGCCCGGGCGATGTTTTCGTCGCGCGATGCTACGTGGGCGGCGGACTGGCTGTCGGGAACATACTTGAGAACCGCCTGGGCCTTCTGGTAGGTCCGTTTGGCGGTCTCGAAATCCTCTTCTTTGGTGGCTTCTTCCATAGTGCGATCAGCTTCTTCGATGAGGCTCTGGCCCTGCTGGATGATCTCGGTCACCGCTTTGCGAATGTTGCCCTGAGCATCTTTCTTTCCGGCCTCGGCCCGCTCGCGCTGGGCTTTGAATTCGCTGCTGACGTTATTAAAGAGCGCCATCGCTTTCTGGTACACGGTCAAGGCCTCGCCGTATTTCTGCTGGCCCATGAGCGTGCCCGCTTCGGCCAGGGCGGTTTCTCCGGCGGACACGATTTCGCGGTCGGTCTGCTCTCGTTCATCGCGCCGTTTCTGCTCGACGCGCGTCTCCTGGATGGCGCGGGCAGCGGTTTCATTGCCGCGGTCGATCTCCATGGCGCGCTCAAAGAACACCAGGGCCTGTTGGAGTGCGTTGGACGGAGCATCGGGATTGGATACCGATTCGGCGAGTTCATTGCCCTTTTCAATGTAGTAATTCGCGATTTTGCGCACAATGCGGGGCCGATCGGAACCGCGCGATTCCAGTGCCGTTTTCCACTCTTCGACAGCGCGATCTTTGTTGCCGAACTCGTAGTACATGTCGCCGATCTGCTCGTAGGCTGAATAGATGCCTTTGTTGACCCGGGTAAAGTGGCTGTACGCCGTATCGGCCGCCTTGGCATTTTTCTTTTCTTTGAGCATGTACTCGATGTTATCGACAAAGAACCAGGTCAAGGTCTCGTCGGACGGCTTCAGATAGCCCATCGCCTGCTCCGTCTGCATGATGGTGTAGGTGATATCGCTGGAAGCCTGAACGGCCGCATTGAAGGCGTTCTGGGCGCCGCCATTGCGCAGATAGCCTTCGTAGCCTTCCCCGCGGGAATAATCCGCCTGAATCATGAGGGCCGCGTCGGGCATGTAGCGCCGGCTGCTGTCAAGATAGGCCCGAAGCTCGCGAATGATCAACGGCTTTTCCCGCAAGGGAACGTACGTGAAATTGTCGAGGTGTTCGTCGATCTCCGTATTGATTTGGGCAGCGAGTTTCCGGCCTTCGCGAGACGTGTCCCACATGTACGGCAGGTACAGATCGGAAATCAGCGACGACAGCACGCCGATTCGATACGCATAGTAGCTGCCGGTGGCCGAACTGCGCACATAGTTCAAGAGCTGCATCTCAGCCTCTATGCGATGTATTACGCGGGCATCATTGTTCAATCCCACGGCATCGCGCAGAGCGGACGGTCCCGCAAGCGCACCCTTAAGGACGTCTTCCTCGTAGTTGGCGCTGGTGGTCTTGTACGCATCCTTAATCGAACGGCTGACCACTTGGATCGACGTCCCCGTGATGGCCCGTTGGGCGCGGGGCCCCCATGCGAACGCATCTCCTGAGCATACGGCAGCTGCGAGCACCACTGCCACGACTGCGACGAACCTGCGATTTTTCATGTCGATACCTCGTCTTCCCTCGGGTTGCGCAAGCCACCGGCCACCGGAATGGCCGAAAGACTCGTCCGCTATCGAACTCCATTTCTTTGGGCGCGCCGCGGCATGATGCGCACCCGGAGCGCTAAAACACCAAATTCGTATACATCGCATCGTTCGGACGATGGCGATACCGGGGTTCAAACAGGGTCTCCGGCAGGCGGTTGCTGCACCACGCCGGGATGCCCTGGGTCACGCTGTTATCGTATACATTTCGCCGCGTCCATTCCACCAGGAGCTCGGTATAGGGCGGGCGATGCTGCTCGTCCGGATACCGCCGGTAGCCCACATGGCCGTCAAGATACAGCACGTTGCCGCCGGGCGGCACCATGTGGTTCAACTGGAGCGCCCCCAAATCGCTGATCGAATCATACAGGACGGGAATCTCGCTTTCCGACGCTGAGGTGGCCGCCGGATTGTTGATGTCGGAGATGAAAAACCGCGATACGCCCTGCTGCATGCGGTGGAACACCGCGTCGCCACCCGGGGCATGTCCACCCGGACAGTACAGATCGGCGCCCATAAAACCGATCGCGCCTTCGAACATGAGCCGGTGAAGCTCGGCCCACAGGAAAAGGGCCTGTTCCTCGGTCTTGATCGCGAACGGAAGGTAAGTGTACATGTCATCCGTAAGGCATTCGGGGTCCATCCGCTGGCCCAACATGCCCTCGATGGCGTCGCGGTTTCGCGGATCCGTCACCATGATGCTCTCGAGATACCCTTCCATGAACGTGACGTCGCTGTACCAGTCCAGCCGCTCATCCGTAAGAATTTTCGCGGAGCCGGGACACACGAACACCTTCAGGGTGTCCAGGTACTCGGGATAAAATCCGCGGGCGTCGCAGATGAAGTTATTGCGTTGCAGATGGTGGCGTTCGCCGTTGACGTCGGGATAATCCCAATAGCCGTTCGGCGCGCCGGGCGGATAATACCCGTCGTGATCGTTGGCCCACATCAGAAAAACGATGCCGATCTGGCGAATACTGTTGTTACAGTATGCACGCCGCGCCTGCTCGCGGGCGCGCATTAATGCAGGCAAGATGAGCACAAACAGGATGCCGATTATGGTAACTGATATGAGTAGTTCCAAGAGCGTGAAGCCGCGCTTGCTTTGCAGGTTATCCATAGTGACCCCACACGCCAGGTGATCTGCGCGCCCTTTGGCGTGTCACCGCCCGTTCACCCCGTAAACCTAACTGCGACAGTATCATGAAGACGCGCAATTGTCAACAGAAGACTAGGCGATCAGGCATGAAATCGAGGGGCCCGCAGGGCCCTGGGCGTAATGGAGGAAGGATATGAATGAGCTTGTGCACGAAATCCGCCCCGTTTTTACACAAAAGACGGCATCTGGGGGCGCCAAGCGCGGCTGCTGCCGGTAAGAATGGAGTGCAATTGCCTTTTGCGCCCGGTTGACCTTCGAACTAACGCCAATGGTATACTTGAGATCGGACGAGACGTGACAGGCCGGGTCCGCGGTGGGGCGCGGTTTGGCATGGAGCCTTCTCTGATGACCACTCGGGAAAAGATAGGGCTGGGAGTCCTGATTGGCCTGTTTGTTGCAGGCTGTATCGTGCTGGTCATGACGTTCAAGTCCTGGGGGGGCCATCATGCGCCAGAGGACAGCATTTTTATCCGGCAGCGCATGATCAACCTGAGAAAATAGGCGGCCGCGGCTGGAAACCCTGCCTCCCGGCCAGGGATTTATTGTGTGGAAACGGTTGAGGTGACCCGCATTCCTCGCGCGACATCCCCAGCAGGAAGGAGTATCGGGGTTTTGTTTACTGGCAATTTTCCATCGGCGCCGCTGGCGAGATGCCTTCTGGTCGCTGCCAGTCTGCTCGCTGCGCAGCTCTGGAGCCTTCCGGCCTGCGCCGCGGAATCCTCTGCCGCAGCCGGCGAAGTGCGCCTCCAGGAGCCGGAAACTGTGGTGATGGAGGAGTTGACCCTGCCCACGCCACGCAGAGACGTCCCCGAAGAAGCCCTGCTCGAAGAGCTGCCGCCTCTATCCCCCGCCCAGGAGACCCCGGAGGGACCCGGCGCCAGCATCACAGTAATCGCCATTGACGCGGGGCATGGCGGCGCTGACTTTGGCTGCATCAACCCCGCGATTCTCGAGAAGGATTTCACGCTGGCGGTTGCACGGCACACTGCCCGTTTGCTGGAAAATTCTTTCGGCGGGCGCGTGATCCTTACCCGAACACAGGATGCCAATCCTTCCCTGGAGGTTCGGGCCCGCCTGGCGAAGGCACAGGGCGCCGGCCTGCTGATCAGCATTCATGCCGGGGCAAGCATCTCGCCTTCTGCCCACGGGTTTGAACTCTTTGTGCCGCCGGCAACCCATCTGGATGCGGGTGCCGGCGCCCCTCCCGGCCCCAGAGCCTCCGGAGCCCGCCGCGCCGCCGCACAGAGCACAGAGATCGCACACAGGCTCGCAGACGAGCTTGCCCGCTCGACAGGCGCGGTCAATCGCGGCGTGCGCGCCGCCCCCTGCCGGCTCTTCGAGGCAGTCGATTTTCCCTGCGTCGTCGTCGAGGTGGGGTCGCTTACGAATTACGCGGAGGCATCGAAGCTCGCCGAGGACGAGTATCAGATGAAAATCGCACAGGGGCTCGCCGACGGGATTCGCGCCTGCGCCGCCGGCGCCGTCCGGAACGGAGAGGCGCCATGAAAGCCGATGAACGCCAGGAATTTGTAAAGAAGGCCCTGCTCGGATTGTGGGCCATGTTCACGCTGATCCTCGTGGTGGCCCTCGGTCTGGTGGTTGTCACTATGGTGCAGCAGGGCCGGAGTCCCTTTCCCGCGCCGGCGGTCACACGCGCGCCGGGCGCTCAGGCGCCCGCGGATCCGCAGGCGCTGTCTCAGGAATTGCGGGAGACCCGCCTCTATTTCGCATCGGAGGATGGCCGGCTGCTCGAGCCGGAGAGCCGGCGGCTTACCCTGGGCGATGATACGATCGCGAATTGCCACGCAGCGCTTGACGCGCTTATCGCGGGTCCGGATGGTGTATTGACCCCGGTTGTCCCCCCTGCGACCCGCGTTCGCGGGATCTTCTTCATGGGCAACGGCGAAATGATCGTCGACCTCTCAATGGAAACGGTCGCGGGCCTGCGCAAAATGGGGAGCGTCTCCACTGAAATGTTGTTCCTTCAGGGCATCGTCCATACGCTCACGGCCCCGGAATTGGCAGGTACGGACGACTTCACCGTCACGAAAGTCCGGTTCTTGATTGAAGGGGCTCCCGCGGACGAAACATTCAAGGACGCGCACTGCACCTGGGCCTACGCGCTGCCCCGGGATTCCCAGTGGCTCGGCGGCAGCAGCCCGGCAGGCCTCTGAGATGCCAGAATCAAGCGCGGCCATCGGAATCTTCGATTCGGGCGTCGGCGGCCTGACGGTCTTTGCACGCATCGCGGAAGACCTCCCGAATGAATCCATCATTTACCTGGGCGATACGGCCCGGGTGCCCTACGGCACGAAATCCGGCGAAACCATCCTGCGCTATGCGGCAGGGTGCGCGGATGTGCTCGTGGAACGCGGTATCAAGATGCTCGTCGTTGCGTGCAACACAGCGTCCGCGCACGCACTCGACTCGCTGCGTGACGAACTCGCCATTCCCGTGCTCGGTGTCATTATCCCCGGCGCGCGGTCCGCAGTAGACCTGTCGCGGAGCGGTCGGATCGGCATCATCGGCACGGCCAGCACCATCGCCAGCAAGGCGTACGAGGAGGCGATTCTGGGCATGGCGCCCGAGGCCAGCGTCTTCTCGAAATCCTGCCCGCTGTTCGTGCCGCTTGCGGAAGAAGGCTGGCTGCACGGCGCCGTCCCGCGTCAGATAGCCGCCGCCTACCTCGAAGAATTGCTGCCGCACCACATCGACACGCTCGTGCTCGGGTGCACACACTATCCGCTGCTTCGGGAAGTCATTCAGGAGGCCATCGGCCCGGATGTGACCCTGGTTGACAGCGCCCAGGCCACCTCGCGCGCAGTGGCCGAAACGTTGACCGGGCTGGGCATGAAACGCGACGCGGCGTCCCCACCCAGCCATACATTTCTCGTGACCGATGCGCCCGGCGCCTTTGCGCGGGTCGGAGAGCGCTTTCTCGGCCGCGCCACCAGTCCCGTCGAATGGGTGGACGTCTAATGTCCGAGCCCGTGCAAACCCCGGACCCCGGCCCGCCCATGGACTCAGCCGTCGTGCGCACCTCTTTACGCGGGTTGATCATCTCGATCGCCGGCCTGATGGCCGTGCTCCTGCTGATCCTGGTCAACGCCGTGCTGATACGCCGCCACATTGCCTCGCTCCCGCTGAATCTGGTGCCCGCCACGAATGCCATGGCCGAGCACATTGAAGACCTGTGCAGGCGAAGCCACTTGCCTCCGGAATGCCTCAAACACTATGAACCCATTGCGCGTCACGATGATGGGGCGGAATGGAATGAACACGCCTTCGAGGCTGGCGTTCCCGCCACCATCGCGGCAGAGAACTTCATCGCGGCGTTGACCTGCGGCATGGCGCTCCAACAGGTCTCGATGGAGCGCACGGACGCGCCTCAGGGCCGCTGGACCGAACTGCGTTTTTCCATGCTTAACCGGCCGTTTGCGGTGGTGCGGGTCATGGGCGGCGCCGAGCGCTATGAATACACAGCCGCCTGCGACAAACTCGCGCAGACCTTCCTCGCGGCGCTGGCGCACATTCCCGATTTCACGGACGTGCAGGAGACCGCACAGCACGATCGGCAGGAAGGTCCCGTACGCTGGCGCACGTATACATTCCGGGCGCTCGCCCGGCAGAGAATCGAGGCCGGCGCCGTGCGCGAATTGCTCGCCACCACCCTTCCGGAACTCCAGGGAGAAGTTCCGGTGGCCGTCGCCGTTCCCGGGCAGGATGCCATTGAAGTCGTGTGGAAAGGCCTTCCCATTGTCCGGCTGGATGTCGAGTGCGGCGAGCACCTGTTGGGTGAGACGGAGGCCGGGCAGCAAACGGATTCCCCCGAGCCTCAACCTGCGGAGACGCCACCCTCCGCCAGTCTGTCCCGGCTTGCCCCGGGAGCCGCCACGAAGACTACCGAAAAGCGGCCGGCGCCCCCAAAACCGCCAGTCCTTTCCGGCACAACGCCCCGCGCCGCCATTATCGTAGACGATGGCGGTTATGGCACGCTCGCATCCGACACCATTCTGGCCATGGACACCCGTCTGACACTCGCCATCCTTCCGGACACGCCGTTCGCGCGCGAGACTGCCGAGACCGCGCGCTCCCGGGGATTCGAGGTGCTGGTCCATCTGCCGCTCGAATCCGAGGGCGCCGGGGCTGCATTTCCCGAGCAGCTCACCACGTCCATGAACGAAGACCAAATGCTGGAGCGCCTGGATGCGGCTCTCGCCCGCGTACCGGGCTCCGCTGGCGTGAATAATCACACGGGCTCAAAATTCACGGCGGATGCCTCTGCGATGCAGCGCCTCCTCAGCGGCATCAAGCGCCGCGACCTCTTTTTTGTCGACAGCCGGACCACTCCGGACACCGTCGCGGAAAGCTGCGCCCGTGAACTCGGCGTACCCACGGCCAGCCGCTCGGTATTTCTCGATAACGAACCTGAACCTGAGGCCATCCGTGCACAGGCGGCCGCGCTGGTGGAAATGGCGGAATCCGGCGTTCCCGCGATTGGCATCTGCCATTTCCGGGCTTCCACCGCCAGACTGCTTCCTGAAATCGTGCGCCTTTTGGAAGCCCGCGGCGTGTCGCTCGTGCATGTGTCGGAGCTGGTGCAATGACACGCGTGCTCGGAATTGAGACCTCCTGCGATGAAACCGGCGTCGCTATCGTGGCCGACGGCGCCCGAATCCTGGCCAATGAAGTCGCCTCGCAAATCGACGTGCACGCAGAATTCGGCGGCGTGGTGCCGGAAATTGCTTCGCGCCAGCACATTCTGTGCATCTCCCAACTGGTGCGGAAAGCTCTGGATGATGCGGGCTGCGGCCGGGACGAAATTGCGGCCATTGCGGCAACCAACGGCCCGGGCCTCATGGGTTCACTGCTGGTTGGCGTCTGTTTTGGCAAGGCGCTGGCCTACGCCTGGCGCAAGCCGTTCGTGCCGGTCCACCATATCGAGGGCCACATTTTCTCGGCTTTTCTCAGCGGCGATCCGCCTGCGTTTCCCTTTTTGACCCTGGTCGTCAGCGGCGGCCACACCTGCCTGATCTGGTGCGAGCGCCCGCATGTGTACCGGCTTCTCGGAACTACGCGAGACGATGCCGTGGGCGAATGTTTTGACAAGGTGGCCCGTTTGCTCGAGCTGCCCTATCCCGGCGGACCCTCGATTCAACGAGCGGCGGAATCCGGCAACCCGAACGCCTGTGATTTTCCCCGCGCCATGAGCCAGGCCGACACTCTCGATTTCAGCTTCAGCGGCCTGAAAACCGCGGTGCTGTATCGCTTGCGCGAAGGCGGCGTCTCCCTTGAGGACATTGCCGCCAGCTTTCAGGCAGCCGCCGTAGACACCCTGCTTCTCAAAACCCGCCAGGCCGTGGAACAGACCGGCGCCCAGCGCCTGGTCCTCGCGGGCGGGGTCGCGGCCAACAGACTCCTGCGCACCCGGCTCGCCGGAGAGCTGGGCATTCCGGTGACCATGCCGCCGTTTGATCTCTGCGTCGACAATGGCGCAATGATTGCCGCCGCGGGATTTTCGCGCTACCAGCAGGGCTTTCTGGGGGATACACGCACCCGGCCCCACCCCGGATTGCGGCTGGCATAAGGCACATTCTCCCAAAAACATGGTATGCTTTAGGCGGCTCACCAGGGTTTGGGGGTGTTCCCGGAAAACGCGTTTCCATGTGAGGAGTGCTGAAGCATGAATCTGCACGATCTAATGCGCGAGGCCGCCGACTCCAATGCCTCCGACATCCATCTCAAGACCAACAACCCGCCCCTGCTCCGCATCGACGGTGACTTGATCCGCCTGGAAGCCGAGGCGCTGGACGCCGACGATATCATGACCATGCTGAATGAAATCGTGCTGCCGCACGAAGTCGAGAAATTCAAGAAAGTCAAAGAACTCGACACGTCCTACATGCTGGAGAACATCGCCCGGTTTCGCGTGAATGCCTGTTTCGACGATGGCAACCCCCGGCTTGTCCTCCGGACCATTCCGCTCGACATCAAGGAGATCGATGAGCTGGGGCTGCCACATGTGCTGCACCGGATCTGCCAGTTGAACAACGGCCTGGTGTTGTTCACCGGGGTCACCGGCAGTGGAAAATCCACCTCCCTCGCCGCGATGGTGGATGAAATCAACCGGACCCGGCCCGTGCATACCATCACCATCGAGGACCCGATGGAGTTTTTGCACTACGACAAGATCGGCATCGTGACCCAGCGCGAGGTGGGGCAGGACACCCTGTCGTTTGCCAACGCGTTGCGTGGCGCGCTGCGCCAGGATCCCGATGTCATCCTCATTGGTGAGATGCGTGACGCCGAAACCGTCCGTACGGCCATCTCCTCGGCCGAGACTGGCCACCTCGTTTTCTCCACCCTGCACACGGTCAACGCGGTGGAAACTTTGAACCGGATCATGGACTTTTTTGAACCGCACCAGCAGCTCCAGATCCGAAAACAGCTTGCGAGCGTGCTGCGGGCCGTATGTTCCCAGCGCCTGCTCCCGTCCATCGAAGGCCACGGCCGCTGTGTCGCCGCGGAAATCCTGGTCGGCAACCGCACGGTCCGTGAGTACATTGAACAGGGCAAGAGCTTCAACGACCTCACTAAACTGATCGAAGACGGTTTCGAACAGTACGGCATGCAGACCTTCGATCAGGCGCTGTTCGTCCTCTGGAAAGAGAAGCGGATCGATGAGCAGACCGCCCTTGATAACTCCACCAGCCCACGTGACCTGAAACTCCGCATGGAGGGGTTCCGCTGATCCCCTGGGCGGAAACAGCCTGAAATCCGCCACAGAACAGCCTTTTCAAAGGCCAGGTCCGCGGACAGGGTCAACGGCACCCGGCACAGACTCGGGCGGCCGGCCAACGTATCGATGGCGAACTTTGCCGACCGTACGGTTGGCGGGGAGCCGCTCGAATTGATCCTGGCCTTCATGCTGGAGGGCATGAATTCGTTGACTCTGCAGCGCCCGCCAACCTAGACTGCTTCCATGGAAACGGTGAGTATGCTGCTGCTGGTTTTGTCGGCCACGGGGGGCAATCTTCTGCTGAACCCGGGTTTTGAATCCGTGCGCGACAATGCCCCCCTCCGCTGGGATCTGTACGTGATGCCTCGCGCCGGCTGCCAGGGCGAGCTGGACAGCAGTATCGCGCACGAAGGACAGTACTCGGTCAAGCTGCACAACGAGACTCCCTACGGCAAAGAGCCCGCCAACAACTGGAGTCAAAGCATCACCACCAACCTGCGCAACCGCGAACTCCGCGTCTCGGGATGGCTCAAAACCCAGGGCGCCACCGAGGCCGCGCTCTGGCTGCAGTGTTTCCAACGCAACCCGCTGCGCATCCTGGCGCTGGAGTCCACGACCCACGCTCAGCTCATCACGGGCGACACCGACTGGACCGAGGTCGAGATGCGGGTGACCGTGCCGAATGAAACCGATTTCGTCATGTTCCGCTGCGTACTTCTGGGGGAAGGCACCGCATGGTTTGACGACGTGTCTGTCGAGGACGCCCCCGAGCACATCAGCACCCCACCCGAAGCAGCCGTTGCCGAAGCGGTGAGAAAGGAAGCGCCGCCCCAGGCGCCGCCCGCAAGCAAAGACTCCGCCCAGCTTGAAGAGCTGCGGATTTCACGCCAGGCGCTTGCCGACGCAAACCGGACGCTGCGCGAGCTGAATACGTCGCTTTTGACGCAGATCACCGAGTTGCAGGTTGAAATCGAGCAGCTGCGGCAGGAAATTCAAGACCTGCGGCTGCAGGAAGAGGCAGAGCGCACAGAGGCGCCGCCCACTCCCTCCGTGCCCCAACCCGAAATGCCTGTGCCGCCTCTCGTGCCACACGTTCCACCCATTGAAAAGGAGCAGCCATGAACCTGGTGCTTGTCATATCCATTCTGGCCGGTTTGTCGGCCGCGGGACTGGTCTGGTTCGGCTGGAGCCTGCTGGCGGCCATCGCCCCTCGTTCCAGCCCGGTTTCGAGCAACCCGGGCGGGGATGAACCCGGAGACGATGAATGAGGGACTCCGCAGAGGGCGAACGCAAGCCGCCGGCGAAAAGGAACCGCCCTTTTCTTGGCGTGCTCTTCACCTGCTGCCATGTATATACCCGCATCTACCTCAACCCGGCCGGCACGGCGTTTACCGGTTTCTGCCCCAAGTGCGGGGGCAAACTCACCGTTCACGCCCGCAAGGGCGGCAGCAAATCGCGCTTCTGGACCGCGGGCTGAACGAGGGCACGGTCTTCAACCATAGCGCAGCTGCCCGGCCACGGAGCAGTGGTTTCCTTCGTACCTACACTGCCGGATCCAAACCGCGCAGTTTCAACAGCATGTTGATGCCGTGAAGGTCTTTATTCTGCGCATAGTGCGCCCGTACGGCCTGCGAATTGACCTCAGGCCAGGTTAATCCCGCCAGTTCATCCAGCAGGGCCAGATCGGCTTCCGTAAGCTCCCCGCGCGGCTTGTCGCCCAGCACCGAACCATCCCACGGGAACAGTTCCACCTTATTCAGCGTCATGATGTCTTTCGCCACATTGCCGCGCACATAATCCAGCCCCCAGCGGTGAAGCATGCCGCATTTTCTGGGATCCCGTGCACCATTCCGGCATTCCAGCCACACGCGTCCCGATACGGCGTATTCCTCCGCGGGCAGGTCCAGCGCATCGAAATCGATCTTAAACGCCTGCCGCTGCACCGCGTCGAGCTGCGCATCCGCGCAGATCCAGCGCTCCCGGGACTCGTCCCAGTACTCGCAGAGGGTGTGATCGCCGAAACGGTTGTATTTTCGGTGGAAATACGATTCGAATCCCGTGCGGAGCCGTGCGGCCCGGCCGTGAGCGCGCAGTATCGCGCACAGAAACAGCGAATAATCCCGGCAGGTGGCCACCAGCCGGCGTTCCGGCGCTCGTGCCACCGTCAGCGGCGCGGGATCCAGTTCGAAGAGGCGCTCCAGCATCTCTTCCATCCCGTAGAGATGCATTTCCTGCATGCGCTCCGGTGCGATTTCCACGCCATACTTGGCCGCGTGAAATACATGGATTAGCAATCCTTGAATGACCTCGCACAACGCACCCACCTCATCCGGGAGGCGTTGCAGCAGCTCCGCGTATTCGCCCGGTTCTGAATGTTCACTGTGCGACGCGTAGAACGTCTTCGATTCCATGAGCAGGGCCATGTGTTTCCTTCCGGTGGATTTGTGCGCCGGTTTCCTGGCGGACGAGACGAGTTGCCTGAATTCCGCCCAGTTTACTAAAGTACGAGCCGGGGTGCGACCCTCATTTTTGAAAGGACAGGATATGCTGTTCGCTGTGAACCTGCTGTGCCTTGCCGCCGCGCAACTGAATCTCCTGACCGATCCATCCTTTGAGGAAGCGCTGACCCATTGGGAGCACGGCGCTCTCCACGCCCGCATGGATTCCCTGCAGGTGGACGGCCGCTCCGTAGCCCGGATTACCGTCCCCGGCGACGCGCCCGTGGGATGGCCCTCCATTGCCCAGCGGATCCCCGTGACGCCCGGCGACCTGCTCGAAGGCGCCGCCGGCGTTCTGGCGCAGGGAATCCAAGACGGCGCCGGGGCATACCTCGCCATCGAATTCCATGATGCCGCCGGGGAACGCCTCAGCTATGCCCAGTCTCGAGGCCTGTTGTGCGAACCCGAATGGCAAACCCTGACCGTCCGGGCCGTCGCCCCCGGGGGCGCCACCGCCGCCCGCCTCTGCCTGATTCTAAACGGCCGGGGAGAGGCCCTGTTCGACGACGCCCGCCTGACGCCCCTCGGCAATCTCACGCCCGAACCTCTCGAAGGCGGAGTCCAAATCACGGTTACGGACGAGGTCGTCTGCCCCAGCCTGATTGGGTTTGGCGCGGAAGACGACGGCTGGTTCTACGCTCCCATAAATCTGGAGCGCGGCATCACGGCGGATGACATCGCGCTGCGGGAAAAACGGATTGAATGGCTCGACCCCGACTGGATCCGCATGTTCTTCTGGTACAGGGATTGGAATCCCAGCGGCGACTGGACATCATTCACCTTCGACAGCCCCAACATGCAGAGTCATTACCGCACCCTCGAGCTGTATCAGCGGATCGGCGCTGCCGTCAATGTGACCGGCGTCGAATGGCAATTAAACGACCCTTTCGGCCATCCCACGGAAATGTCTCACGCCATCGGGACGCTGATGGAGCATTTGATCAAAACCCGGGGCTTCACCTGTATACGGCAATGGACGCTCACCAACGAGCCCAACTCCCATTTCATTCAGCTGGGGTACCCCTTCGAACGGTATGTCGAGCTTCACCGCCTCGTCAAAGCTGAATTTGCCCGCCGGGGGCTCGATGTCCAAATCGTCGGAAGCGATGATACCGCCGGATTCGAATGGTTCCAGGCCTGCGTCAACAACGATGCGTATTTTGACGCGGCCGACCTGTTCGCTTCACACCGCTATTTCCCGTACGCGGACCGGGTGCTCGCTCCCTTCTTTTTCGAAGACCGCCAGGCGGCCCTGGCGAAGCGCAGCCCGGCGAAACCTTTCGTGGTCGCTGAATTCGGGTTTCAGGATCACCGCGCCGGCACCCTCGCCAATCCGCTCATGGAAGATTATTCCTATGCCCTCTGGACGTATGCGTTCATCGTCGACGGATTGAACCGGGGCGTCGCGGGATTCTCCATCTGGTGCATGCACGAGGTTTATTATCCGGGGAACGGCTTCATGAACTATGGGTTGTGGAACTACCGCGATCGCGGATGGGGCATCCGGCCGGTGTATCACGCCCTGGGCTGTTTTACGCGCATGACCCACGCGGGGGATGCCGTGCGCAAATGCGTGTCCTCGCACCCGGCGTATGTATCAGCCGCCGTGGCGGGAACCAGGGTATTCTGGGTGAATCAGGCTGACAACGAAGTGTCGGTGGCTTGTTCGGCGCCACTCACGGGCCCGGCCACGGCCTACACCCGGGACTCCGTCGCCACGGACGACTCCCCGGGGATCGACATAACGGTTGAAGGAAACCGGTTCGTTGCTCCGCCCCAGAGCTTCGGCTATCTGTGTCTCGAAGACTAGCCGGCCGAGCGCCGGCGCAGTTCGGTCACAAATTCTTCGTCATCCTCTTCCGCACGACCCATCGGATGGGCTTCCACGATCGGGGCGGCCGCCGGAACCGGCACACCCGGCACAACGGGTTCAGCCGGTCCAGCGGGTGCAGCCGCTGCGGCCGCTGCCGCGTTGGAGCCGGCCTTGCTCACATTGATCGCTTGAAGCCCTTTCGTGCTGTGCAGCAACTCAAAGTTGACAATATCGCCTTCTTTCAGCGTGCGAAACCCTTCCATCTTGATGGCTGAGTAATGAACGAAAATATCCGGCGTGCCGTCAATGACAATAAACCCGTAGCCTTTCGTGTCGTTGAACCATTTTACCCGCCCTTCGTGTATGCCCGAGAGCGATTCATTCGCCATAACGCCGACCTCCCATTCGGGAATCCCCGGTGTTATCCCGCGCATAATCAGCCCCGCAGGAAAAACCTCCAGGCTAACGCCACGTCGTCCACGCACCTTCGCGCGCGGCGATTCCCTAGTGCTACCCTATGTAACATGAGAACCTTCCCAATTGTTTCGCAACCGGCCACGAATCTGCGCCCGCTGGCAGGCCTGCGGTTGATCCTGGCGCCGCCCGGCGGCTTTTTTGCCGTATCTTCAAACGGGGTCATCGAGGCGCCTGGCCCGGCCAGCTTCGGTTGATCCGGATGCGTATGGCTCGTATACTTTGGCCCAACTTGGATTTAGGCGGGACCCGCCCCCGCGGCGACGGGGACGCACCGCGCAAGATGACCCACGGAGCGGACCATGCGCATTCTCGTCACCGGCGGCGCAGGATTTATCGGCTCGCACCTGTGCGAAGCCCTCGTGAGCCAAGGGAATCAGGTTACGGTTCTGGACGACCTGAGCACCGGGCGTTTCGAGAACATCGAGCACATCGCCGGCCTCACCAGCGTCATCGATTCCACGCTCAACAAGGAGCTGGTGCGCGACCTGGTTCGCGAAGCCGACGTGGTCTATCATCTTGCCGCCACCGTAGGCGTGCAACTCGTCGTCGAGCAGCCGGTCCGAACGCTCGTCAACAATATCCGGGGGACGGAGAACATCCTCGAAGAAACGTGCCGGTACCGCCGGCGGCTTCTGATCACCTCCAGCAGCGAGGTGTACGGCAAAGGCATAAGCCCCCAGTTCCAGGAAGACGATGACCGCGTCATGGGCGCAACATCGCTGTCCCGGTGGGGATATGCCGCGTCAAAAGCCATGGATGAATTCCTCGCCTTTGCCTACTGGCGCGAAAAACGCCATCCCGTGGTGATCGTGCGCCTTTTCAACACCGTAGGATCCCGCCAGACGGGCCGCTACGGCATGGTCATCCCGCGTTTTGTAGCCCAGGGGCTGCGGAATGAGCCGCTCACCGTATATGGAGACGGTGAACAGTCCCGCTGCTTCACCTACGTCGGCGATATCGTGCCGGCGCTGATCCGGCTGATGGAGCGGGTAGATATATCAGGCGAAGTCTTCAATATTGGCGGGATTCAACCCATTACCATGAAAGAACTGGCGCAGCGCGTGGTCCAGAAGACCGGCAGCACAGGCGGCGTCACATTCATCCCGTATGACCAGGCCTACGGGCCCGGTTTCGAAGACATGCGCGCGCGCGTCCCCAATATCCGCAAGATACGCGACGCTGTGGGATTCGAGCCCCGTACCTCACTCGATGAAATTCTCGATGTGGTCATTGGCGACGTGCGGCGCCGGCTTCGCGATCAAAGCCCCATTTGACCACGCCAATTCGGCCGTTCCCCGCTGGCCGGCAGAGTGAGAACCGGGGAAATCATGCCGCTGCCGACGCAATCCTCCGCCGATGGCGGTTGCATTACCGGATCATCCTGGGCTGGATTTCCTGGATTTTTGCCTTGGGTGACGGCAGGAACTCTTCATCCAGTATTTCCTGGAAGAACTGCGGCGGGCGCGAATGATCCGTGGTCACGGAAACCTTACCGCCCTGGGTCCGCACTCCCGTCGCGTAGATGGGCGGCAATCCTTCCGGCACGATGCTGATCCAGTTTTTCTCCTCTTTCCCTTCGGCAATGCGCTCCACGGCCTCCATAGCCTTCTTGACTCGTTCCTCCACGGGAATCGAGGCCAGAGCCGGGGCCGGAGCTTCCGCGGGCTCCGGAGGGGCTGCCCCGGGCGGCGTCAGATCGATGGGCTCCGCATAGATGGGACTCGAGAGAGCCAGAACCGCGAGTGTGCCCAACCCCGTCTCTTCGTAGGCGGTCGCGGGATTGGAGATAGAGGCCTGCTCCACGACGCGCGCCCGAAACACCGTAAAGCGGTCCGGCATGATGTCGATACGCCGGTCATACTGTTTGGAAGTCATGGTCTTGGAAATGATGGGCTGCCCATCCGCGAAAATCTGAACCTTTTTGCCCTTGCCGTTGCGGACGCTGACGACCAGCCGGGCTTCCGTCCCGATGGGTATCATGCCGCCCATGGGCACAAAGATGGTGCGGTTGTTGAGCTTCACGTTCGCGTACAGATCGACGGTGGGAGCATTCGGGCCTGCCGATACAAAGGTTCGACCCTGGCGAAGCCCTCGGAGGATGCCGCTCAGGGATTTTTCGCTGGCATACACGTAGGTAATCGGCTGCCCCAGCGATACCGCAGTGGCCGATGCCATGCTTCCGGCAATGGGACTCACGCGCATGCCGCTGTTCAGGTGCGCATCCCAGAAAATCTCTGACTTGGCATTCGCGGCCAGGTGGGTGGTCGCAGCCGCCTGGGCTATCGGATAGATCAGCCGCCCTTCGACGTACTTTCCGGGCACCTTCAGGGCGGTTTTCGGATCCCGGTCCAGGCGTTTCTCACCGCGAACCTGCAAGTCCTCGTCCAGATCCGTCAGCTGCACGGGGGGCATGCTGCGCCAATCCCGGCACCACACTTCGATGGCGTTGGCGTACTCCAGCCCCCACTGCCACGGCGCATCGCGAAAACACGGATGAGCGATCGCGAAGATCCCGCCCTGGCTCTGTACCCGCCGCATGATCGCCTGGGCATGCGCGAACGTGTCGGCACGTTCCGGAATGGTCCGGGGTCCGTAGACGAGCGCATACCCTCGCTTGGTGTCACCCCATTTCATGGCCGGAATCAAGACGACCGACGACGATGTAAAGCCCGGATCCTGGCACGCCGCCATGGTGTTGAGATCGGTGATCGCCAGAAAATCCAGACGAGCCTTTTCGGCACGCCGCACGAGGCTCGCCACAGTCTCCGTGCCTTCTCCGTAACTCGAATGGGCGTGCAGTTCGCCTTTATACCAGCCTGCGCTGTTCTTCAGGACAACATTTCGATCCGGCAGGGGGGTCGTTCCGGGCATGCTTGCCGCATCAAACCGATCGGTCCCCTGCTCTTCTTCGACCCGGTCGAGCACCAGATCCAGGTCGGCATCGAACGATTGCAGCGGCAGCTGGCCGCTGCCTTCCGTCAGCGTCAACGGTATGCTGGCCATTCCGTTGATTTCGACGGTGATGTCATGAATGTCGACCAGGACAGGTACTCCGCGGTCGTAAACATAGATGTAGGCGGTATATTCTCCGGGTGGGCAATCGGCTACGGCCGTACCATCGTTGACTTTCAGGAAGTAGGCCTGATCCACATTTTTATTCCGCAGCATCACCTTGCCCGGAAGCTGGCGGCCCATGACGTTGCTAAGATCGACATGAATCTGACCTGACGGGGCATTCTGCCCCATACTAACTGTAAGCGCAGCGCAGACATCCAGAAATGAGGCTTGACTCATGGAGGATATGTGATACAATACGGAGAAGGTGGCCAAAAATAGCCGTGTCCGGAACGTAATAACCTGCACGTCGAATCTCCCTCGCCGGTAGCCGGTAGGTTAGCGGGTTGTGTCCGGCCATTATACACGGCTTACAGTAGATTCAGGAACTCCTGTCTTTTCTGAAAACCGGCTTGAATCATCCCGAGAGTCTGGTGTGAGACAACACAGGCAGGGGAAATGGTAACGAGTTCAGGAGGTGTGTTGAGATGCTATTGAGTATTGACATTAACAGCAACGTGGCCGTTTACGTGCAGATTGAGAACCAGGTTCAGTTTGCCATTGCATCGGGCAAATTGCAGGCCGGTGACCAATTGCCCTCGGTCCGTGAGCTGTCTGAGCGGTTGAGCGTAAACCCCAACACCGTAGCCAAGGCCTATCGAGACCTTGAAGTCATGGGCCTGCTCTACACCCGCCGCGGCATGGGCGTCTTTGTAAACAGAGGCATCGAGAACAAGTGCCGCGAGGAGTGCCGCCGCCGGACCATCGAGCGAATGCACGAAGTCGTGGCCGAAGCCAAGGCAGCCGGCATGGAGCGCGAGGAGCTTTTCGAAGTCCTCACGCGCAGCTACGATGTGGACGCCGAGCCCTACGCCGAGACTCCGCCCGAAGTGGTCGCACTGGCCAAACTCCGCAATCGCGACAATTGACGTCCCGTCACTGCTGATCAGCACTCCGGGTGCCGCCGCGTGGCGGCGGCCCCGGAGTATGGTTCGTACACCCCCGGCAGCCAAAACGCAAGAGAAATTCCTGCGAAAGGCCACATGACTGTCAATTGATGTCCCCACATTCCGGCCAACCCATCTTCGATCCGAAGCCCCTATGTGGCTACTGTTCTTGTCTTTAGCCTTACCGGTTCTCCTGCCGCTCGAGGAATTTCCCTTCTCAAGAAAACAGTTGACATAAGCGCCGAATGCGCGTAGAATCTTAGTTGGAAGCCCGGATTTCCACGGTGCGGAAGGAGATTTCGGGTACAGCTGCATTTGGCGCGTTGACCGACTGGCTTTATGGATGTAAATCGCATTTGTGTTTTGACGTATACAAACGGGTCTAAAAACAGGATGGAACGTCATTATGAGTGCGGGTGTAGAGAGTAATACGCAGGAGACGGACGGCAGGGCTTCGCAGGCATTATCGTCATCGTCATCGCATGCAACGGGCGTCGGCACCTCACCGGCCGCGGATTCAGAGCAGCGCACGCGCCATGGCGAACGGCTGACCCACGGCGCGAAGGTCAAGCGCGGCCAACTCAATGCGGTGCAGCAGGGCCGTTATGGCACGGGCCCGGCACCCTACGGTTACCGGCGCGGCAGAGAGGGAGAAAACCCACTCGAGGTCGATGACGCGGAAGCCGAGGTCGTGCGCCTCATCTTCCGGGAATATCTTAATACGCGCAGTACCGGCAAGGTCGTCGAATACCTTCTTTCCAAAGGCATCAGCACACGCAAAGGCAACAGCTGGTCGCGGCAGGCCATCTCGATTATCCTGTCGAACCGTACGTACCGCGGCCGTGTCAGCTACGGCGATGTCGAAACGCAGGGACTGCACGATGCCATTATCGAACCGGCCCTGTTTTACAAAGCGAACGCACTTCGCGAACGGAAGCGCCGCAACCGCGGCCGCAAATAGCCTTCTTGCTTTCAATCCGCTCTTGTTTCCGGGCGCCCAGGACATCTCAGGGCGCCCGAACTGCATTCACGGGTTTCTTCATGCCGCCCGGGTTGTCTCCGGGGAGCAGAGTTTGGCTATAATTGCCGCGCGCGTGAGCGGCTCTTCACGGCGGCCATGTTCGCAGAAGACAAAACGGCACGGCCCACGTGCCGCCGCCTCAGATTGCACAACCGAAAAGGCAGGTCTGAATGTTGAACCGTGCTTCGGTAGCCCTGGTGGTCATAGACTTGCAGGAATCACTGATGTCCAGGATTCCTGCAGCTCCCGGTATTGTGAAAGAGACCATCCGCCTTATCCGGTTTGCCAGGATCCTGGGGCTGCCTGTCCTGTGGACGGAGCAGTATCCGGCGGGGCTCGGCCCAACCATTCCAGAGCTCGCCGGAGAGCTCACGGGGTTCCAGCCCATCGAAAAACTGGCCTTCGGCTGCATGGCGGAACCTTCGTTCGTGGCGGCCCTTCAGGAAACGGGCCGCACCAGCCTGCTTATCACAGGAGTCGAGACCCATATCTGCGTTCTCCAGACCGCCCTGGGAGCCGTCGAGCGCGGATTCGAAGTCTGGGTAGTGGCCGATGCCGTTGGCGCACGAAAGACGCAGCAGCATGACGCCGCCCTCAACCGTATTGTAGACAGCGCCTGCCAGCTCGTGACGGCGGAAATGGCCATCTTCGAAATCCTCGAGAGAGCCGGCACGCCCGAGTTCAAACAGTGTCTTCCGCTTCTGAAGGGACAGGGAGGAGAAATCTCATGAGACCGCTTGCAACAACCAGCCTGATTTTGATGTGCTGCGCCGGAACCGCCACGGCGGCGCCCTTGTCCGTTCAGTTTGACGACGACGGCATGATCACGGTAAACGGCCGGCGCACGGTGATCATCGGCTCGTATTATCCCGCTCAATCCGACCGGCCCTATGCCGATATGGCTGAAGCCGGCTTCAATCTCGTGCGAACCGGCAGCAAACAGGAAGAAATGGACAAGGCGCTCGCGGCCGGCCTCATGACCTGGACCAGCGTCGGCACCGTCGACCTGGAGAACCGCGAGGCCAGCACAACAAAACTGCTCGACGCCGTGAACGCGATCAAAGAGCATCCCGCGCTGGCGTTTATCGAGAGCGTGGACGAGCCTGCGTGGATCTGGAATGAAGCCGGGGCACGAATCCCCCCGCAGCCGTTCGCTGAGGCGTATCCGCTGATCAAGGCCGCCGACCCGAATCATCTCCTCTATATGAACCACGCCCCCACCAACCTGATCAAGACCATGCAGGCCTACAACGCCGGCACCGATATCGTCGCCTGCGACATCTACCCCGTCAATCCCGGCGGACTTCGCCCCATGTACGCCCTCTTTGAAGACGGCCACCAGGGCGATCTCAACAACCAGACCCTCAGCCAGGTGGGCGATTACGTAGACAAGATGCGCCGCGTTACCGGGCCAAACCGGCCCTTGTTGATGGTCCTGCAGGCCTTCGCCTGGGAGGCTCTGCGCGACGAAAAAGAACGCGACGAAAGCAAGGTCCTCTATCCCACCTGGGAAGAAAGCCGCTTCATGGCGTTTCAATCACTCATCAAGGGCGCCAACGGCATCATCTACTGGGGCAGCTACACCATGCCGCAGCCGTCTGATGCCTGGACAGGCATCACGCGCGTGACGCGCGAAATCGCCGACCTGGCGCCCGCCCTGTCGCAGCGCAACGCCGCGTTCACACCCTCCGTCGATTATCACGAGATCGGCCATTCGGTGGACGATGGCGTGCAATGGCTCGCGAAAGAAAACGACGGCGCCCTCTACGTGTTTACATGCAATGCCTACCGGTATCCATGCCGCGCAACCCTGGGCGGCTTTGGCCACTGGAAGACCTGCACCGTCCTGAATGAAAACCGCAGCCTGGATATCACGGATGGCGGAATTACGGACGACTGGAGCGCATTTGACGTGCACATTTACCGCTTTACCAGCGAGTAGCCTCTGGCGGAAGACTGTTGCCCCGCCTGTGCCGGCGGGTAACGCCGCTCCGTGATTTTCGCAGTCGACCCTGCCCGGCCTCCCGGCCGGTCCTGTCAAGCCATTTGCTAATCTTACCGGGGCGTATATCGTCGCGCCATTTGGTTTCTTACCAGGCATGGGAGGTTGGCCGTGGTTTTAGGGTCCTCTCATCCCCTCCCCGCGGGGAGGGG
>Ga0255343_1000243_pt1 | contig 97606 bp, 69 predicted proteins | sample wastewater_treat_4_FD_192413 | JGI IMG/M metagenome (GOLD analysis project Ga0255343, IMG submission 192413) | Wastewater microbial communities from Lulu Island WWTP, Vancouver, Canada - plant16 | ecosystem: Engineered > WWTP > Wastewater > Unclassified | place: Canada: Vancouver, British... | reverse complement strand
CCGTTAATGCCGCGACCATAGGCCTTATATTAATTATAAAAGTGAAGCCGTTTCATCTTGAAACGGCTTTTTTTATATTATACACTGCGTTTATGTCTTGTTCACATTGATCCAAATTTAAAATTGTAAAAGCTAAATAATGGCTTTTTAGCAAAAAATTACCTTTTTAAATTTTATGATTTAACAATTATTAACTTTTTTTAAATTTTTTTAATACATTTGAAAACTATGAATCCGAACACAACAATAATCATTCGCGATTCCACCTGCTTTTTAATATCGTTGTTATGTTCACATATTATATAATACTTATAATTAGTCGCATGCATTGTTAATTAGCTTATTAAAAAACTATTTGTTTACAATAACTATTAATTATAAAAATAATAGCCTATGGTATATAAAATGAAAATCAAACCCTAAACCCTAAATCTCAAACCCCTGATAATCTATTAATCAGGGTATTGTTTCAAACAAATTATTCCTTTTCCATCATTTGGAAAAATCGTTTTAATTTAAAAACATATTCAATTATGAAACAAAAACTATCTGACTTTATTTCTCACTGCATACCAGGAACGAAAAAACCTGTTCTTATAGTCAAGTTTCTTCTGGTTGCAGTACTTCTCAGTACCATCCAGGTAAATGCGGCTGGTGCAGGAGATAAGAAAAATTCAAAATTCAATGATTCAAATTCAGCTGCTTCTGTTAATCTGCAACAAATTACAGTAAGTGGTACTGTAAAAGACGAAACAGGGCTGCCAATGCCTGGAGTAAATATCCAGGTTGGAGGTACTACCCTTGGAACTATATCAGATATAAATGGTAAGTATTCCATTGCAGTGCCTAATGCTAATGTCTCACTTATTTTTTCGTTTGTAGGTTACAATCAATTAGAAGTTCCTGTTGCCGGCAAATCAGTGGTTGATGCCGTACTTCAGTCATCAACTGAGGCCCTCGATGAGGTTGTTGTTATCGGTTATGGTACGCAAAAAAAGAGGGACCTTGCTTCGGCTATTACGGTTGTTAGCACGGAAGAAATTACAAAACAGCCTGTGGCTAATGTTGCAATGGCGCTTCAGGGGCTTGCCCCGGGTGTCCAGGTAACAGCCACACGAGGCGGAAATCCTGACATTGTAATTCGTGGTTTGGGTACTACCAGTGGTAATAACAGCCCTTTGTATGTTATTGATGGTATTCCTTCAAACAGTTTGAATGTTACCCCTTCGGATATTGAAACCATACAGGTTTTGAAAGATGCTGCATCAACAGCTATTTACGGTTCACGTGGTGCTACCGGTGTAATTCTTATTACTACCAAAAGCGGTAAAAACACAAATATCGGACAACCAAAAGTAACCCTTAACAGCTATTATGGCTTTGAAGAAGCATGGAAATTGCTCGATTTGACAAATACAGCAGAATGGGCATCGATTGTTTATGATGGTAATATTGCTGCGGGTCAAAGTCCTCCGCCACTTGCACAATGGATTATCGAAGAAAACGGCGGCAGATACGACGGACCTGAAACGGATTGGCAAAAACAGATTTTCCAGAAAGGTCTTATTACTCAAAATGGAATTAACATTTCTGGCGGTACTAATGCCGGAAACTATTATTTCTCAACGGAGCAATTTAAACAGGAAGGCATCCTTATTACAACGCCAACTGAAAGATATTCGGTTCGTATGAATTCAAGCTGGAAAACCGGAAAATTCAGTTTTGGCGAAAATATTAGTTTTATCTATGGTAAAAGTAGAAGTGAAGTAGTACCTGATGGTCGTACTGCTTTTCAACAGGCAATAAATATGGTGCCAAATATTCCTGTGTATGATGAAAGAAACCAGCCGGGCGGATATGCAGGGGCAGGCTGGACGCATCCGGATTACTCTCCATCTCCTACAGGACAAGATGCTTCTAACGCTGTTGCATTTTTAAACAGGATTAAAAACATAAACTTCTCCAAAACATTTATGGCAAGTGCTTATGGTGAGTACGAGATAATCAACGGTCTTACTTTTAGAAGTACATTTGGAATTACCAGTAGGGATAGTGATGGACATAACCATTCTCTGGAAACCCGTATGGGAGCAAAAGAGATCCCAAATACAACACTTAGTAACAGTCACTCCTGGGGATACGACTGGAACTGGGATCAAACCCTTACTTATATTAAACGTTTTGGTCAGCACGATTTGAATCTTATGGGAACTTATTCTGCTGAGTCTTCGAAATATCGCAACTTTAATGCATCAGGCCAGGGTATCCAGACTGAAGTACATGATGTGCTTGGCAAAGTTGAAAGCAACTTTGGCGTTGGCGGCGGCGAAAGCGAACAGAGCCGTATTTCGTACCTCGGTCGTGCAACCTATAGCTATGCAGGTAAATATATTTTAGTAGCCAACATCCGTCACGACGGTTCTTCCAAATTCAACACCGGCAACAAGTGGGGTACTTTCCCTTCTGCTTCAGTCGCCTGGAATATCAGCGAAGAGTCGTTTATGGACGGTTTAAAAACATCGACTCAATTAAGCCGTATGAAACTGAGGGGTAGCTTTGGTATTGTAGGTAACGACAGGCCAATCGGTGCATACAGTTACGTACCTGTTTTGAGCGCATCGCATTATAATGATGGTACTGCCGGCCTGGTTGGACAAACAGTTTCTAATTTGACGAAAAACCCGAATTTAAAATGGGAGGCTTCTCAGCAACTCGATTTGGGTGTTGACTTGGGTTTCTTTAAAAGTGCTTTAACGGTTGAAATTGACTTCTACAATAAAAAGACCAAAGATATGCTTGTAGGTGTTCCGGTTCCTGGATCAAGCGGTTCAAGTGGATCAATTACCCGAAATGTAGGATCTATTTTAAACAGGGGTTGGGAATTTATAGCTACCTACCGTAAAGTCACAGGCGATTTTCATTTCTCAATCAGCGCGAACTTAACCACCAATTATAACGAAGTACTCGATTTGGCCGGTCAGGTTATATCCTCTGGTGGTACTGAATTTGGTTCAACAACCCGTACAGAAGCCGGTCGTCCTATCGGTCAGTTCTATGGCTATGTAACAGATGGCTTATTCCAGTCTCAGGCTGAAATTGATGAGTATGTTGATGATAATGGAGTTAAAATGCAACCTAATGCAGCTCCCGGTGATATAAAATTTGTTAAAAAACCAAATGCAGAAGGAAAATTGGTTGGAGTAATAGGTGCCAGTGATATGGATTATATTGGCGACCCTGCTCCTGATTTTACGTATGGTATTAACTTTTCTGCCGAATATAAGGGATTTGACCTTACATTGTTCTTCCAGGGTGTCCAGGGTAACGACCTTATGGGTATGTTATTAGCATGGACCGAAGGCATGCACAACAACTTCAACCTGGGCAGAAACGCTCTTAACCGCTGGACACCCACAAATATGGATACAGATGTACCAAGGGCTGTTCGGGGAGACCCCAATAACAATGTTAAATACGTTTCTGACAGGTATCTTTACGACGGTTCGTACTTAAGACTGAAAAACCTTACCCTGGGTTATACCCTGCCCAAATCATTGGTTAACTATGTTAAGCTTGAAAATGTAAGAGTTTATTTCACAGGCCGTAACCTGTTAACATTAACCAGTTATCCGTTCTATGACCCGGAAATAGGTTCGGGAGGTGCAGGTTTGGGAGCCAGTGGTAACTCAAGTACAGCAAGGGGTATCGATCAGGGATATTATCCGCAGGCTCGTGCATTACTTATGGGTATTCAAGTTGATTTTTAACATTAAAACATTATGAAGATGAAAACTAAAATACTTTTATTCTTCGCAGGGATAATGGTTTTTGTTTCCTGTTCTGAAGATTTTATAACTAAAGATTTAGATAAGTCGAGCTATGATCCCGGTTCTTATTTCACCACGAAAGCCAGGGCTGAACAGGCGCTTGTCGGAGCTTATACGTACCTTCGCCAGGAATATGGGAGTACTTGGGGGGGAACCATCGTTATGCATAATATTCTTGGCGATGATCTTTATGAAACCCCAAAAGCAGCAGGATTTTTACCATGGGGCAACATAAATAACTTTTATATTAATGCCAACGACGTTAATGGTACGTGGAACGCCTGGTATGCAGCCATACAACGTGCAAATACCGCCCTGGATAATATGAAACTGGCCAAGGAAATCGACCCGAATTTTACTCAGGAAGAGTTAAATGTTATGGAGGGACAGGCGTATTTCCTCAGGGCATATTTCTATTATATTTTATTCGATTATTTCCCAAAAAATATAATTGTTTTGAGAAATACACAGGTCTTAACTCCCGGTGAAGAATTTATCAAGGCTCCGTCGACTAAAGAAGAAACATTTGCATTTATTGAAGCTGATTTGAAAAGGGCACAGGAGCTTTTGGTAAATGGTACCAACACCTCGCCCGGTTATGGAAAATGGAGGGCAAGCCGCGGAGCGGCCACAGCATTGTTAGGTAAATTGTATTTAAATAATAAAGACTATGTAAAAGCAGCTGCCGAATTTAAAAAAATACTCCCCGGAGTGGGAGACCCTGCTTATGGAACATATACACTTGGCGATTACAGGGCTAATTTTACCAATGAAGGAGAAAATAACAGCGAATCAATTTTCGAAGTTCAATTAACCGATGTAACTACGCCTTCAAACCAACGCGGTGGAGCAGTTCAGAACTGGTCATTTAACGATCATAATGCATGGTCAAGTATGGTTGGGTGGAACTTTGCAGTTCCAACCTATAAACTAGACGATTTTGAAAGATGGACAGAAACCATTAACGGACAATCCACTACTGTTTATGACTACAGAGTTTATGCAACATTTTTGGGTGTACCTAACGGTATAAATCTCACACTTAAGGGAAGAACTGTTGACTGGATAGACCAGGGATGGTACTGGGTTGATGGAGTTGATTACACCGGACGTAAAACGGGTAATGGTGCTGATTTCCTTAATGAAAACGGAGAAAGAATTGCAACAATGTATAAAATAGGTGGTTTGGATTCTTATGGCTCTTTTGGTATTCGCAAAAGATCGCATGAAAGTGATGTAGGTTTACCAGGTAATAATGCTACCTCTACAGTCATTAACTTAAGACTCCTACGCCTGTCTGACATTATGCTGAATTATGCCGAATGTCTTGCAAATATAAATCCTTCAAACCTTAGTGCAGCCGATGTAAACAGTGGTGTTTACTGGGTTGACCTGGTTCGCGACAGGGCAAATAATGTTATGACCGGAGACCAGTCGCACCTGTATAGCGCCCGTCCGGGTGTTCGCGGTCAACTGCCTCCAGTGTTAACATTAATGACTCAAAAAGGATGGACTTTAATGCAGGCAATCGAACACGAACGCTATGTTGAAGGTTATGGTGAAGGATGGAGACGAGAAGACCTTAAACGCTGGGAAAAAGGTGCCGATTTTGTAAAAGGCAAACCGGGCTATACAGGTTGGCAGTCGCTTATTCTTCCTGTTCCGCAACAAGAATTGGAAAGAAACCCGTTAATGCCGCGACCATAGGCCTTATGTTAATTATAAAAGTGAAGCCGTTTCATCCTGAAACGGCTTTTTTTATATTATACACTGCGTTTATGTCTTGTTCACATTGATCCAAATTATAAAATTGTAAATCTGTTATTAGTAATTTATTCGGACAAGTGCAAGGGCCGGTTGATCTTAAAATTAGCATTGCTAATTAGCCCATCATTAATCTTTGCCTTTAAAAGTATGTATTCAGATCGCGAACATGCATTTTTTAATGTATGTTGCATTACTTAAGGCTATTACAAAAGCTATTTACAAATTAAGCAAACACTATTGAGGAATTTATATAAAACTATTTCCCGGCTTATAACATTTTTATAATATGCATAATTGAGAAACTTTATTTATTTCTTAATTTTATACCTATTATCCGTCAGATTCAGAAAGCTATTAAAAAATCTCAAATTTGCGTCTGAAATTCTGGGCATAATATTGACAATCAAATATGTTTTTAAATGTAATATATACACTTGTTTAAAATTATCTGTTATCTTTATTAAAAATAAAATTAAAGCAGGATTAATTTGTTGATATTGAAGAAGTCGCTTCCATTATATTGATTGCACTATAAAAAACCTGTTAATTACATTAACAATGAAGAATCTGACTTATTCCCTCTTCTTTTTTTGGATCCTTATCCTGGCTGGATGTACCGGGAAAAATGAAACACCTTCAAAATTTGATTTTACCGGTAACAGGGACCCTTCCCTGATAAGGGGTTTTAACTATACTCCGGCTAATGTAGTTGCTCCGCGTCACCATCTCGATTGCTGGGTAAAATACGACTCGGCAACTGTTGAATTTGAACTTGATCTTGCCAAAGGCCTCAATCTTAATCAGGTCAGGGTTTTTGTCCCTTATCAGGCTTATACTGAAGACAGTGCTGCTCTTCCCGCTAAGCTGAAGCATTTTGTACGCGCATGTCACACTAGAAATATAGGTGTTATGCCTGTATTGCAGGGCGGCCCATGGGTAAGGGATACATCTCTGCGTTACCAGGCCAGGAATTGGGCTCGTTTCCTTGTAAATGCTATTTCTGATGAGCCCGGCCTTGCAATGTGGGACGTAATGAACGAACCTGATTATCCACAGGTTCCCAGAGAAAGAGTTTTAAGGAATTTTGAAAACTGTAAATTCATGTCAAAAGCTTTTCACGAACTCGATCCCGCTACCCCGGTAACAATCGGAATGGCTTTCGTGGATGGCATGATAGAGATGGCCGATTATGTAGATGTTTTGCAGTTTCATGACTATATGCAGACTCGTGAACAGATCAGGAATAACATTGCAAGGGCAAAAGAATTTGCTGCAAAAGTGAATAAGCCACTGATAAACGGCGAAATAGGATGCATTGCCCGTGCCAATCCTTATGATATTACCCTGCAGGAACACATGAATGCAAATGTAGGATGGTATATCTGGGAACTTATGATTGTCCGGCAGGGATGGGGAACAGTTCATGGTGTATTTTATGAAGACGGCAGTGTACGTGATCCGTCAATTGCTGCAGCAATCATGGGATACTTTCGCAAACGGACTCCGGATATACTGCCTGCTGTTGCAGATAATGAAGGCTGGATAACCAGAATAACAGACCGGAGTAATGAGTGGCTTAAAAATTCAGAGCCGGACTGGAATGACGGACTGGATATTGCTGAAACTGCTGCCCATCTTCTGGAATCAGGAGAACTTGTTGCAATGAGAATTCCTCCTACACAGGAAGTTGAAATGCTCAGGCAGGGAGAAGTTAACATGAAAGCCCTGAAAGAACTTATTATAAAATTCAGGAATCAACTTGAACCTTATATAAAACCGGCATCTTAATTTGATATTAGCCTTATTCCCTTAAATAAATATTTATTGTCTCTCTTATAATGAAAACTCCTGAATAAATTAACTTTTCCAATTTTAAAAAGATGAAACCCACATATATTAGATGCATAAACACGTATTTATATAATTTTTCAGTCATATGGGTTTCCCCGCTTGAGCGGAACAGGCATTATACCTTTAAAATCAAAATTATATCATAATGAAAAAATTTATTACCAGATCATTTTATACCTGTATAATTTTGTGCATTTCCTGCATTGCATCAGGACAGCCCCCAACAGGTCCTCTCGCCAGATCACCTCAGGTAAACCCCGATAATACAGTTACTTTTCGTTACAATGCTCCATCAGCCAAAAATGTAACTCTCAGCACTCAGTTTGAGAAAGGACCTGTTACCATGACTAAAAATGCTGCCGGGATATGGACTGTAACAACAGGCCCGGTGAAACCGGATATCTACCCATATAATTTTGTCGTGGATGGGATCCAGGTAATGGATCCGGGTAATGTTGACTTTTTCCCGAATGAACGGTTTAAAGCAAGCCTTGTTGACATTCCCGGTGATACACCTCTGATCCATTCATTGAAAGATGTTCCGCATGGAACAGTTACTTATGAGTATTATCCTTCCGTACAAGGAACAACAGGATCTCTTGTAGTATATACTCCACCGGATTATGAAAAGAATGCAACAAAAAAATACCCTGTCTTTTACCTGATTAGCGGTACTACAGATACTGAAGAAACATGGTTCAAAGTGGGAAGGGCAAATTTCATCCTCGACAATCTGATCTCTGAAGGCAAGGCAAAACCAATGATAATTGTAATGCCTTACGGTAATGTGGAAGCTACGATCGCAGCCCAGAAGGGTCTGTCTAAACCGGCTGACCTGGCTGGCAGGGAAAGTACCGAAGCTGTTCAGAGGGCAAATAGCTTTGAAAATGATCTTATAAATAACATAATACCCTATATTGAAAAGAACTACCGTGTAATAAGCAACGGCGATAACAGGGCTGTCGGAGGATTTTCAAGGGGAGGGGGACAGACACTCAGATCCGCCTTCGGGAATATGGACAAATTCTCGTGGATATGCTGTTATAGCGCTTATCTTACAAACAAGGAGATGGAATCTTCTTATAAACATGTCTATGAAAATCCCGGTCGTACCAACAGCCAGTTAAAACTGCTCTGGATAAGTGTGGGAAATGAGGACTTCCTGTATAAACAGACAATTGAATTCATGGACTTCCTTAAATCAAAAAATATAAACTACAAGAGTTTAATAACAACGGGAGGTCATACCTGGATGAATACAAAGGTGTTCCTTACCGAAACTGCTCAATTACTCTTTAAATAACCGAAACAGCAATGAATAAGATAATTCTGATACTAGTTACAACGGTCTTTGCCAGCCTTCAGGTCATGGCTCAAAGATCTCCTTCGGTCATCTCACCCGAAGTCCATCCCGATCACAGTATTACCTTCCGGTTTAATGCCCCCAATGCTGCCGAGGTTATTCTTAGCTCTGAGCTTCTGTCGAAACCCGCGGCTATGCAAAAAAATGAATCAGGGCTCTGGAGCATTAAGGTCGGTCCGGTTAATCCTGATATTTATCCATATTGTTTTATTGTGGATGGTGTTCAGGTTGCGGATCCGAATAATGTTCTCATTTTTGCAAATGAACGTTTTAAGTTCAGCCTTGTGGATATTCCGGGCGATCAACCCCTAATTCATTCTCTCCAAAATGTTCCCCACGGAAAAATAAGCTACAGATATTATAATTCCTCAACTCTCGGCAGGACCCGCAGACTTGTAATCTATACACCTCCTGGCTTTGATGTAAATGGTAATACAAAATACCCGGTGCTCTATCTTATCCATGGCGGTTCTGATACTGAAGAAACATGGACAAAAGTGGGACGTGCCAACCTGATAGCCGATAATCTTATCGCACAGGGAAAAGCAAAGCCAATGATAATTGTAATGCCCTATGCAAACGTAATGCCCGGGCCGGCGGATGGATTTACAAAGGATATGATAAATGATATCATTCCTTTTGTTGAATCAAATTATCCTGTTCTGACTGACAGTGAACACCGGGCTGTTGCGGGATTTTCAGTAGGAGGAGGACAAACACTTAATATTGGTCTGACCAATCCTGATAAATTTGCGTATGTGTGTTCATATGCACCTTATACTGCAACACCTGAATTTAAAAGTAATTTCGGCAACTGGTCACCCGATGCTGCTTTGATGAACAAACAGCTTAAACTCTTTACCATTAGTGTCGCTACAGAAGACTTTCTTTATGAAAATGCAAAAGAGCTTATTGCAATGTTCAAAGGAAAAGGTCTTGATCTTGAAACCTTAATTGTTCCCGGAGGTCATACCTGGATGAATTGCAAGTTGTATCTTACAAATACGCTTCAACAGCTTTTTAAGGAAAAGATTGAAAAACAGGCGCCGGCGGGTTATGATATCCCAAGAACAGATATAGCACATGGAAAAATTGACAGTATCTATTACACTTCGAAAACCGTAGGTACAAAACGAAGAGCTCTTATCTACACTCCTCCGGGCTATTCTAAAAACAAAAAATACCCTGTTCTGTATCTTCTTCATGGAATCGGAGGGGATGAAACAGAATGGCTGAAAGGCGGAAGCCCACAGGTAATCTTTGATAACCTTTATGCTGAAAAGAAATTGGAACCGATGATTGTTGTTATGCCTAATGGCAGGGCAATAAAGGATGACAGGGCAACAGGGAATATAATGGCTCCTGATAAGGTACAGGGATTTGCAAATTTTGAGAAAGACCTCCTGAATGATCTCATACCTTTTATTGAAAGAAGATATCCAGTTATCAAGGACCGTGAACACAGGGCTATTGCAGGTTTATCAATGGGCGGCGGACAAGCGTTGAATTTCGGATTAGGCAACCTCGATAAATTTGCCTGGGTTGGAGGATTCTCTTCTGCTCCAAACACATTGCCGCCTGAACAACTTATTCCGGATCCCGAAGAAACAAGAAAAAAGCTTAAGATCCTCTGGATATCATGCGGAGATGCTGATGGCCTGATAACAAACAGCAGACGGACACATGATTACCTTAACAGAAACGATGTTCCGCATATTTACTATATCATGCCGGGAGTCCATGATTTTAAAGTATGGAAAAATTCCCTTTATATGTTTTCTCAACTGCTTTTTAAACCGGTTGATGTTTCCAAATTCAACAAATACAGTATTCTTGGACATTCAGCGCCCTCAAACGTAAGACGGGCAAATTTCCCCCAGATTTTACCGGACAGCCGGGCTCTTTTCAGGATAAATGCCCCCAATGTTCAGAAACTGCAGCTTGATCTGGGTAAGAGATACGATATGATCAAAAACAATGATGGCCTCTGGGAAGTCACTACCGATTCTCTGACTGAAGGTTTTCATTATTACTCACTTATTGTTGATGGAATGACTGTCGCCGATCCTGCAAGTGAAACATTTTATGGAATGGGCAGGATGGCAAGCGGAATAGAGGTCCCGTTTAAAGGGGATGATTATTACAAGGTTAAGGATGTGCCCCATGGTGAAATAGGCATTAAGAAATACTATTCAAATGTCATGAATAAATGGCGCCAATTCTATATTTATAAACCAGCCGATTATGATGTGAATATAAATGAGAAATATCCGGTGCTTTATATTATGCATGGTGGCGGAGAGGACGAAAGAGGCTGGGCAATCCAGGGTAAAGCAGATCTGATATTGGATAATCTTATAGCTGCAAACAAGGCTGTACCTATGCTTATTGTGATGCCTGACGGCAATATGGATGCCCAGGGGGCTGGTGATGCCGCTTACAGAATATTTGAAAGAGAGCTTAAACAGTGTATTATTCCGTTTGTTGAAAAGAATTACCGTGCCAGAACAGATGCAAACAGCAGAGCTCTTGCCGGATTATCTGCGGGAGGTTTACAAACACTATATGCAGGATTCAATAATACTGATATTTTCGCATATCTGGGAATTTTCAGTTCGGGCTGGAGAATCCCGTCAGACAATAAACTGGCTGAAACGCAATATGAATTCATGGCTAAAAATATCGAAACTATAAAACAAAACCTGAAACTTCTGTGGATTGCTACGGGAGGCATTGAGGATGGTGCAACTCCGAATAGCAAAGCCATGCTTGTAAAATATGATGAATTAAAATTAAAATATACTTACAGCGAATATCCGGGAGGACATACATGGCCTGTCTGGAGAAACAATCTTTATAATTTTGCCCAGCTGTTATTTAAATAACACTCGATTTTAATTAACATTTTAAATTATATGCTATGAAAAAACTGCTTTTAATTTTCCTCCTGTTTATACCCACTTTTATATATGTTGCTGCACAGCAGGCACATGTAAACCTTGAGTGGGATCCTCAGAAGAATAAGGAAAACCTTGTCCCTTTTTCTGCCAATGTAATTTCTCCTGAAGTTTTTGATGATCATACTGTTATTTTCAGACTGAGGGCTCCTGATGTCTCAAAAGTAGTTCTTACAGGAACTATGTTTGTTGGAGAAGAGGCAGGTAAACAGGTTCCATTTACAAAAGATAAGGATGGTCTCTGGACACTGAAGATCGGCCCTCTTGTTCCTGATATTTATCTTTATTATTTCATTATTGACGGGGTAAGAGTAGTCGATCCGAATAACAGCTTTGCCGGCTTCGCAGCTATGCCTCCTTTCAGTATGCTTTTTGTGCATGGTGACGGCCCGGCATTCTATGATGTTAAAAATGTGCCTCATGGGGCAATAACAACTCATTTCTACCATTCCCCTGTTACAAATGGCGAAAGAGAAATGCTTGTTTATACTCCTCCCGGATATGATAAGTCGAAAAAATACCCTACACTTTACCTTCTGGGAGGATCGGGGGATCTTGCTCAAACCTGGTATATGCATGGACAGGCAAACTTTATTATGGACAATTTGCTTGCTGAAGGAAAAGCAGTGCCCATGATAATAGTAATGCCCAATAACCAGATGGTTCACCGTTCACATCCAAAGCATACTGATCTGACATTCAAACTTATTGAAAGGGAATTTAAAGAGGTTATAATACCTTTTGTAGAAAGTAATTACAGTGTAATAAAAGACAGGCATGCCCGGGCAATAAGCGGTTTATCAATGGGCGGAAGACATGCACAATATGTGGGTTTAAACAATCTTGACCTGTTTGCATCAATAGGCATTCTAAGCGCCGCAATAGGGATAGATCAGACTCCTGCTTTGAAGGATCCGGATATAAATTCAAAACTTGATTATCTTTTTGTCGGAGCCGGTACTCATGAAACAAGACCGGGAGTAAGACATGAGGTACTGCACAATGATCTTGTTAAACTAAATGTAAAACACGAGTATTACATCGGTTCCAGGGGTGCTCACGATCTTATAACCTGGAGACACCTCCTGTATTACAGGTTCTATCCGAATCTCTTTAGAAATTTAACACCGTGACGCTGAGAATAAATATTTGTACGAAGCAATAATATCAATTATGATCAGACAGAACTTCATATTAATTATTATTATCTGCCTGTTTCTGATAAGCTGCTCATCCGAAAACCGGCAAACCTTTTACCTTAATGAATTCCACCCGGAAGATGTTGCCTTGCTCGACGGACCGTTCAGACAAGCTCGCGATCTGAATATAAAAGTACTCCTGGAATATGATGTTGACAGATTGTTCGCCACTTTCAGGAAAGAAGCAGGCCTTCCTGAAAAAGCCGAATTATTCCCTAACTGGAAAGGATTGGATGGCCATGTTGCAGGGCATTATCTTTCTGCAATGGCAATGAATTATACTGCCGTAAAGAATGAAGAATGCAGGAAACGCATGGATTATATAATATCTGAACTTCGTGAGTGCCAGGAAGCAAATGGGGAAAGATACCCTGACTGGGGAAAAGGATATGTCGGTGGAGTTCCCAACAGCGATACCATCTGGAGCACTCTTAAAAAAGGTGATTTCAAAGCCTACAGATCGGCATGGGTGCCCTGGTATAATGTACATAAAATATTTGCCGGTCTTAGAGATGCCTGGTTTTATACCGGAAATAATGATGCAAAAGACATTTTCCTGAAATTTTGCGACTGGGGTATTGACATTACTTCTATGCTTTCCGACGAGCAGATGCAATCAATGCTTGATACGGAACATGGTGGAATGAATGAAATATTTGCTGATGCTTACCAGATGACAGGCGACTCAAAATATCTCGAGGCTGCAAAAAGATTTTCCCACAGAGTATTGCTTGATTCGATGGCTGACGGCATCGATAATCTCGATAACAAACATGCCAATACCCAGGTGCCTAAAGCAATTGGTTTTCAGCGGATAGCAGAACTCACAAATGAAAAGCAATTCATTGATGCAGGCAGTTTTTTCTGGGAAACAGTAACAAAAAACCGGACCCTCGCATTCGGAGGCAACAGCAGAAGGGAACATTTCCCTGATGAAAATGGATATAAAGACTTTGTGAATGAAGTACAGGGCCCGGAATCATGCAATTCATATAATATGCTCCGCTTGACAAAAGGCCTATTCAGGATAAAGCAATCAGCTCAATATGTCGATTATTACGAAAGGACATTATTTAACCATATCCTCTCCACACAGCATCCTGAACATGGGGGTTTTGTTTATTTCACTCCGGCCCGGCCGCGACATTACAGAGTCTATTCTGCTCCAAATGAGGCAATGTGGTGTTGTGTGGGTAGCGGAATGGAAAACCATGGAAAATACAATCAATTCATTTATACACATTCAAAGGATTCACTATACCTGAATCTGTTTATCGCTTCGGAACTGAACTGGAAGGAAAAGGGAATTAAAATAAAACAAGAAACAGCATTCCCTTTTGAAGAGCAAACAAAACTCACCTTTGCAGGGAAGTCTGCCAAATTCACTCTTCTGGTAAGATATCCGTCGTGGGTAAAGGAGGGAGCTCTCAAAGTCACTGTAAACGGAAATTCAATTGATTATAATACGCGTCCGTCATCGTATCTTGCAATTGACAGGACCTGGATGGATGGTGATGTTGTTCAGATTATGCTTCCAATGCACAATTCAATTGAACAGTTGCCAAATGTTCCGGAATATGTTGCCTTCCTTCATGGACCAATTCTTCTTGCTGCTGAAACAGGTAAAGAAGATCTGAAAGGACTGATAGCTGATGACAGTCGCTGGGGCCATATCGCTTCGGGAGAAAGACTCCCTGTTGATGAAGCTCCGGTAATTATAAATACATCTGCCGATAAAATTCCGGAATTGCTTATCCCTGTTGAAAACAATCCTCTTGTTTTCAAACTGGCTGCCTCTTCCCTTAAACCTCATGAAGAAATGATCCTGGAACCATTTTTCATGATACATGATGCAAGGTATATGATGTATTGGAAGATTGCAAAACCCGAATAATATGGGCTGGAACAGAGGCAGCGGATCAAAATAGAATCAGATACGCCGCCGGATGTTTTATTTCAAAACAAAGGAGGATTTTTTTTGACTGATTACATTAAACCTGTCCGCATTAAACAGAACTGGCCCTGGTGGGGCTGGGTTCCGACAATATTGAACATATCAGCTCTTATATTGAGTTTAATAATGAGCTGGCATTATCTGACAGGCGGCTCTATAGCAGGATGCGGAGGAGGGAGCCCCTGCGAACAGGTACTTAGCAGCCGGTGGTCGGTAATAGCGGGCATATTACCGGTCAGCGGACTGGCTGTGGGAACATATCTTGCCATGTTTGTATGTAGTCTGTATATTGGCCCGGCTTCAGAAATATCAATCCGCAGACTTGCCTGGAGCGTTCTTTTGATAATGTCAGGTTCAATTACAGGAAGTGCTCTATGGTTCATTATATTGCAAAAATGGGTTATCGGGGCTTTTTGTCCCTATTGTATGGCCACACATCTGACTGGTTTACTACTTTCTTTTCTGATAATCCGGAAAGTGACCTTTAAATCTGAAGGTGAACCAGCTGAACGGCTCATCCGCCCAGCAACTGTGACCGGTCTTGTTATTAGCGGTCTGGTACTGGCTGCAATAATGGCGGTTTCCCAGATAAGCTTTAAACCCCGGGCTGCTATTTATGAAAATGGCGAATCAAAAGAGATCGTGTCCCTTATCGACTATTCTTCTTCCCCCATAATTGGTTCTCCTGATGCTCCATATATTGTTACCCTGCTTTTTGACTATCAATGTTCACATTGCCAAAAACTGCATTTCATGCTCGAAGAGGTAATTCGACATTACAATAACAAACTTTCATTTGTTCTTTGTCCGGCACCATTGAGCAATAAATGCAATCCTTATATCCCCCTTGAATCAGGAGCTTCAACGAACTCCTGTGATCTAGTCAGGATAGCCCTGGCGGTCTGGCTTGCCGACCGTGAAGCTTTTCATTCTTTAGAAAACTGGATGTTCACTTATGAGTCAGGCAGTTACTGGCTGCCCCGCAGTCCCGAAGCAGCAAGAGAAAAGGCGATTGACCTGATTGGCCTGAAAAAATTTGAGGCTGCATTTAACGATCCCTGGATTGATAATTATTTGCAGATTTCGACACAGATTTACGGAAAAACGATTCAGAATGGCACGGGAGGCATACCAAAAATGATCTTCGGTCAACGATGGGTTATACCTCAACCATATAACGCAAATGACCTTATTAAAATCCTTCAGGAAAGTCTTGCTGTTCCCGGATCTTAATTTTATTTAGTGTAATCATAAAAATTATGTAGTAAAAACAATATAAACCAAAAAAATAAACTCTAAACCTATAACTATGAAGAAGAAAAGTAGTTTTGTTACATTGATCTTACTGGCAGTCATAATACCTGCCATTGTAATCATGGTATTTGCATGCTCTGGAGGAGGCAGTTCTTCAAGACCGGAAGGGCCTTGTGATATTTATACAGCCTCGGGGTATCCGTGTGTGACAGCCCATAGCACCACACGTGCATTGTACGCTTCATATAACGGTCCCTTATACCAGGTCATGCGCCAGTCAGACAGCAAGACACTGGACATTGGTCTGGTAATGCCAGGTAAAGGAGATCCGGGTGGATATGCTGATGCAAATGCCCAGGATGCATTCTGCGCCAATGATTTATGCTGGATCACTGTTATTTATGATCAGTCAGGAAATGGCAATCACCTTGTACAGGCACCTCCTGGAACTTTCAGAGGCCCCGCAAAAGGTGGATTCAATACCCTGCCGATAGCTGATATGGCCCCGGTTACTATAATGGGTCATAAAGTTTACGGAGTATATATAATCCCGGGTATGGGCCTTAGAAATAATGATGCTGTTGGTCTTGCTATCAATGATGAGCCGCAGGGCATATATATGGTTTTCGATGGTAAGCACTTTGACAGTGGTTGCTGCTTCAATTATGGAAATACCTCGACAAACAGCCGTGCTGTAGGAAGAGGCACAATGGAAACCGTTTACTTTGGTACTGCAACTGCATGGGGTAGTGGCAGCGGTACAGGCCCATGGATAATGTCCGACATGGAAGCCGGCCTTTTCTCGGGTTATGATGCAAAGGTAAACGCTGAAAATCCCACAATTGATTCCTGGAAATTTGTGACCGGTATGGTAAGTGGCGGTGGCGGAAACCAGTGGGAAATCCATGGAGCTGATGCACAGGGAGGTGAACTGACAACATTGTACAAAGGTATTCGCCCTCATTCACTCGATAACAACTGGTACTATCCGATGCACAGAAAGGGTGCTGTTCAATTGGGTAATGGCGGTGATAATGGCAATGGTTCTGCCGGGACTTTCTATGAAGGTGTGATGACAACAGGATACCCTGATGAAGAAACACTTAAATCTGTACAAAAAAACATAGTGGCTGCTAAATATGATGTTCAAAGGCTAAGTTTATCAAGTGCTACAACTTTTACACCCGGATCAGCCCAGAAAGTAAGTGCAACATTCACAAATACTACCGGTGCTGCTGTTTCAGGTCTTGAAATGAGCATCTCCGTACCTGAGGGATGGACTGCTTTAGTATCAGGAACAGAAAATCCTTCAATGGCATTCAGAAAACGGATCGCACCAGGAGCAAGTGTGAGTGCAAACTTTACAATTACAGCCGGATCTGAAACAAGTGCCGGATTTATGACCTGCAGAGCTGAGTGGAAGGATCAGTTCACAACTATTTCTCAGCGCTTACGTAATGCTTATCCGGTCAAAATCAACGAAATCCGTTTCGATGGCGGTAGTGCCAATCCTACAAATCAGTTTATTGAACTATTTAATGCTGGCGACACTGATGTTGATATCTCCGGCTGGACTCTTGTAAATACCAAAAGCGAATGGGCACCTGTAAAACTTGGTACAATCCCGGAAGGCACAAAAATACCGGCAAAAGGATTCTTCCTGCTGGGTCTTTCTTCCTCAGGACTCGCTGCCCCTGCAAATAAAGGAGATAACACCATCAACGTCCGAAGCATCTCCGGGTTAAGCGTTGGTCAGAAGATCAATATTGGCGGAGAAAGCCATACTATCGCAAATATTGGAACAGCGGCTTCTGATATGGCGATGATCTTTGTCCCGGTCTCCACAGGCCCCTGGATAACGATCCCTGCCGGTTCGACAAACCTGCCTGTCACTAATACGACCGGCTTTAGAGTTGGACAAAAGATCGGCATTGATATGGGCGGCAATTATGAAGTGTCTACAATAACTGCCGTTGGAAAGGCATCAACATTAACTACACTTGCTGCAGAAGCAAAAGCTGGTGAAACTGTCATCAAAGTTGCGGCAAATTCGAATATGACTGTCGGTGATAATCTTACAATAGGAACTGGTTCCCGCAAAGAATCAGCAGTGGTTAAACGTCTTATTAACATCGTCGAGGCTTCTTCTTCCCGTGGAGGATTTGATCAGAGCAGCCGCACAGGAGAGGTGGAACTGACTATGCCACTCAAATTTGATCATATGCTGGCTGAAGATGTGTCAGACAGAGGAACAGGAATAGATTTTGAACCGGCAACCCGCTTTGAACATAGAAGCGGAGATGCAGTTCAGGCATTAGGAAGCGGCATCAAGCTGAGAAATACTATAGAAAATAACTATGAAGCCGGCACAGCTGTGCTTAATCCTTCAGATAAAACATCGGGATATCAGGGCCAGATAAAACCTGATCAGTGGTATGGGTCTCCCCTTTCAACAACTGCAGGTTCTCTCGCTCTAATCGATAATAGCGGTGAAGTAATTGTAGATGCAATAGTTTATGGATCCAGGCAAAGTAACTCAAGCGCTAATGGAACTATTACGAGCCCTGAGATCGCTACCCTTGAAGGCGATCAAAACCAGGGCGGTTGTATTGTAATAGCACCGGTGCCAGGAAGAAACACAGGACCATACATCGTTACACCGTCAGGAAATAACAACAGAAGCATAGGCCGCTTCCCTGACGGATCAGACACAGACAGTAACTGTAATGATTTTCTGCTTCAGAATACAACAACTTTGTCAGCCAGATCAATAAATGGGGCAAATAACATTAAAACCGCCAGCGTGGCAGATTTTGTTGTCGGGCAGGAAATAACAATCGGAACTGACAGAAACAGCGAGAAAGCTGTTATTATTGAAGTTGGTACAGCTGGAGCAACAACAGTGGGTACTGCCATTGCAGCAGGAGCAACAGCAATTCCCGTAACAGGAATTGAAGGCTTCAATGCCGGTCAAACAATCACAATCAATACCGGCGCAAAAATGGAGACTGCCGTTATCGCATCAACAGCTACCGGACGCAGAGGTTTTAGAGGTGGCGCTATGGTCATGCCAATGGATACAATCAAACTAACAACTGCTCTTAAAAATGCTCATACACCCGGTTCACAGATATCCGGTAGTGGAATCACCCTTGCAAAGCCTCTGTCTTATACCCATGAAAGAGGATCACAGGTAGCAGGCAATGTGCCAACACCGGGAGAGCCAAATCAATATTTCAGGAAACCCTGATTAAAAACCTATCAGCAAATTATCAAAAAATATTAAGCTAGTAATGTTCTGACAAATACAACAAAAAATATTTTATCATGAAAAAGACAATCAAATTATATTTCGGATTACTGATTATCATATTATTTCTTTCTACCCCATCTTTCCTGTTTAGCCAGAATGCCAGGATAAAATTTGATACCGACAGGATTATCGGGGATATTGATAAAAACCTGTATGGTAATTTTGTGGAACATCTTGGCAGATGCGTTTATGGTGGTATTTATGAACCCGGATCGCCACTCTCAGATGCCAATGGCTTCCGTAAAGATGTACTTGAAGCTGTAAAAGACCTGAATGTATCACTAATTCGTTATCCGGGAGGAAATTTCGTATCTAACTATCACTGGATTGATGGCGTCGGACCTAAACATGAGAGAGTGCCAAGAATGGAACTTGCCTGGGCAAGGCTGGAGACTAATGAATTCGGGACAAACGAATTCATTAAATATTGCCGGGCTGTGGGTAGTGAACCCTACCTGTCTGTTAACATGGGAACCGGTACTATCGAAGAGGCACAAAGATGGGTTGAATACTGTAATATCAAAGAAGGCCCGTATTATGCAGAACTGAGGAAAAAGCACGGTTTTGCAGAACCTTATAATGTAAAATACTGGAGCCTTGGAAATGAAATGGACGGTGAGTGGCAAATGGGACACCTGAATGCCGAAGATTATAGTAAAAAAGCTCTTGAAGCTGCCAAGCTGATGAGACTTACTTCACCGGATATCAAACTCATTGCTGCAGGCTCTTCAAATTACAGACCACATGCCGACCCGGATCACTGGAACCGTACAACAATTAATAACCTAAAGGATGTTGTTGATTACATTGCTCTTCATATGTATGTGGGGAATCCTGACAATAATTATTACAATTTCCTTGCAACTCCCCTGGTTATGGAGGAACGAACTGATATAGTAAGAGGAATGATAAAAGAGGCTATGCAGAAAGCCGACAGGGGAAACAAACCTCCAATGTATATCGCGTGGGATGAATATAATGTATGGTATAGGGCAAGAACAGATGAATTAATGCAGGGAACGAGAGCACTTGAAGAAAGATATAATCTTGAAGATGCACTTGTCATAGGAGGATTCCTGAATGTATTTATCCGTAATGCCGATATAATTAAAATGGCAAATATGGCCTAGCTTGTAAATGTCATTGCCCCTATCTTTGCTGAAGAAAAAGACATGTTCAGGCAAACAATCTATTTCCCTCTTGAACTTTTTGCCAAAAACATGCACGGCAAATCACTTGACCTCGTTGTTGATTGCCCTACATATAATACCGATGAATTCTATCTTGGTCTGGGTGAAGCACAAACAAAACAGTCAAATGTTCCCTATCTTGATGTGTCAGCTGCATATAACAACGGAGAGGTTATAATCTGTGTCGTAAACAGACATAAGGAAAATGCAATAAAGACTGATATTATCTGCCAGACAGGTGTGTTCAGTGATGTGCTTAAAATTTCTGAGATAAATGCTCCGGATATTAAGGCAATAAATGATTTTGGAGTCGAAAATGTAAAAACCGTTTCGAAGCCCGATATAAAAGCAAAAGGAAACACTGTTACTTATTCATTCCCGGCACATTCTCTTACAATGATACGTGGGAAGATTAAATAAAGCCTGTTCCTGATTTAAATATACAGTTAAGATTAAATATCGTAAAACATGTAAGCTTAAATCTGGTTAAATGATTAAATATAAAACATTTATGGCATTGCTTTTTCTTAGCGCAATGCCTGTATTTTCGCAAAAAGTATCTGTTGTATCCCCAAATAATAGGATTACTGTCGATCTTATTAACAGGCAAAATACAGATTCAGGAGAATGGTTCTTAAAAGTCAGCTATAATGATAAGAATACAACTTCAACAGTCATTCCTGAAATCGTTCTGGGATTGATACGAAGTGATCAGGACTTTTCAAAGGATCTTAAATTACTGAAAACCGGGAAACAGGTTCTGATAAACGAAAGATACAATCTCTTACATGGAAAACGATCAGATTGTTCAAATTCAGCCAATGAGACTATCGTATTCTTCGAGAATTCTCAAAAAGCAAAATTAAATCTGATAATAAGGGCTTATAACGATGGTATTGCATTTCGTTATGAATTCCCGGATAAAGAAGGCTCTTTTATTGTCAGAGATGAACTAACTTCATATAATATACCTGCAACAGCAAAACGATGGCTTGAGAAATGGAATACTGCCAACGAAGGACTTTACAGTGTAATGAATGATGATAATACCCAGCAAAGTTGGTGCTACCCCGCCCTGTTTGATTCACCTGATAATGATTGCTGGTTTCTTTTACATGAAGCCGATGTTGACAGGAATTATTGCGGTTCAAAACTTAGCAACATAGCCGATAAATCATCCTACAAGATCACCTTCCCTGACCCTAAAGACGGAAATGGCCTGGGAGAATCAACTCCCACCATCAGTCTCCCATGGAAATCTCCATGGCGTATTGTAATAATGGGAACTCTTGCTGACATTGTTGAATCAACCCTTGTTCATGACGTTTCTTCTCCTTCTGTCATAAAAAATACCGAATGGATAAAACCAGGTCTTGTATCATGGAATTACTGGTCAAATAATCATGGTACAAAAGATTTTAAAATTGTTTGTGATTTTGCAGATCTGGCAGCCAGCATGGACTGGCCCTATACCCTGATCGACTGGGAATGGGATGCCATGAGTAACGGAGGAAATCTCGATGATGCAGTAAAATATATTCATTCAATAGGAGTAAAACCTTTGTTATGGTACAATTCGGGAGGCCCACATACAGGAGTACGCTCAACACCTCGCGATCGTATGCTTACCCATGAAAACCGTGTTGAGGAATTCACCAAACTGAAAAAGATGGGTATTGTTGGTGTTAAAGTGGATTTCTTTGAAAGTGAAAAACAGGATATGATAAAGTATTACCTTGACATTCTCGATGATGCTGCAAAATTCGAAATGCTTGTATATTTTCATGGATGCATTGTGCCACGAGGATGGGAAAGAACATATCCTAACCTGATGACACTTGAGGCAGTTCGTGGAGCTGAATGGTATAATAACGGACCCGATTTGACTACTACGGCTCCGGAACACAATACAATACTTCCGTTTACAAGAAATGTGGTGGGTCCTATGGATTACACGCCTGTAACCTTTACAAATTCGCAGTATCCGCATATCACATCATACGGACATGAACTGGCTCTTAGTGTAGTCTTCGAATCAGGATTGCAACATCTTGCTGATCGTCCTGAAGGATACTATAGCTTACCGGATGCTGCAAGGACTTTTCTAAAAGAGGTACCCGCTGCATGGGACGATACAAAATTGCTTGATGGCTATCCGGGCCGGGACTTGATTATCGCCAGGAAAAAAGGTACTAACTGGTATATCGGCGGCATAAGTTCTGAAAGATTTGAAAGGACAAAAAACCTAAATTTTGATTTCCTGCCGGAAAATAAAAAGTATAAACTTACATTAATTTCTGACGGGAAACACGACAAGGATTTTTCTGTTCAATATAAAGTTATCGATAAATCAAGCTCTTTAAGTGTTAAATTATTAAGGCGGGGTGGCTTTGCTGCAGTACTAAAACCAATTGATTAATCTCTTCATAATGAAAAAAATCTCTTTACTCTTATTAAGTCTTCTTGTTATTCTTCCTTTAATAACAGTTTCAGCTCAGCCGGAAACTGGAAGAAACCCCATAATCTTTGCTGATGTTCCGGATGTATCAATGATTCGGGTCGGAGATACTTATTATATGAGCAGTACAACAATGCACATGAACCCCGGTGTGCCTGTAATGAGATCAAAAGATCTTACAAACTGGGAGATTGTAAGCTATACCTATAATACTCTTGGTGATAACGATGCCCTGACGCTTAATAACGGGAGAAATGCTTATGGCCGTGGTACCTGGGCAAGCTGTATACGTTATCATAACGGTACCTTTTATGTATCATCCTTTTCTTCCACAACAGGAAAGACATATATCTGGTCAACAAAAAATATAGAAAAAGGTCCCTGGAAAGAGATATCGTTCAGCCCGAGCTTTCATGACCATACACTGGTATTTGACGATGATGGACGTGTTTATCTTATCTATGGCAATAAAAGACTAACACTTGTCGAACTTAATGCTGATTTATCAGGAGTAAAACAGGGAGGACTGAATCAGGTGATTATTGAAGATTCAACTATTCCGTCAGGAGGAAACAGCAACCTTGGAGAAGGATCTCAATTGTTCAGGTATAATGGAAAATACTATCTTTTTAATATAACCTGGCCCAAAGGAGGTATGCGGACAGTCGTCGTTCACAAAGCAGACAAGATAACCGGACCATGGGAAGGCAAAATGGTTTTTCAGGACAAAGGAATTGCCCAGGGTGGAATTGTTGATACTCCTGATGGCAGGTGGTTTGCATACCTCTTCCGCGACTATGGATCTGTCGGACGTATCCCCTATCTGGTCCCAATGAAATGGGAAAATGGTTGGCCAGTTATTGGAGTGAATGGAAAAGCCCCCGATTTTCTTGACCTTCCTGCAAGTAAAGGTTTAATACCGGGAATTATTGCATCCGATGAGTTTAAACGCAAAAAAAGTGATCCTGCTCTTCCTCTTGTATGGCAGTGGAACCATAATCCGGTCAATGATCTTTGGTCTGTAACTGCACGTAAAGGATTCCTTCGCCTTACAACAGGACGTATCGATACTTTATTTGTTCAGGCACGTAATACTTTGACCCAGCGAACATTCGGACCAGAGTGTTCCGGATCAACAGCAATTGATGTTACAAATATGAAAGAAGGCGATTTTGCCGGTCTTGCGCTTCTACAGAGAAAATTCGGACTTGTAGGAGTTAAATTTGAAAACGGAACTAAATCAGTTGTGATGATTAATGCGCAGACAGATAAACCGGTTGAAGTTGAAAGTATCCCCCTTAAACAAAAAACTGTTTATCTCCGTGCTGACTGCAATTTTACAGAACTTGCCGATGTTGCCAATTTCTTTTACAGTTTGAATGGTAAAACATGGATCCCCATTGGTTCACAGCTTAAGATGGAATATTCAATGCCTCATTTTATGGGCTATCGCTTCGGCCTTTATAATTATGCAACAAAAGATCCCGGAGGATATGTAGATTTCGATTGGTTCAGAATTAAATAGATTTTTTAAAATTAAAAATTAACTCATTAAATTACAATTACTTCTGCGCGAATTTGATATAATGTCAACAAGATGAAGCCACTGATTCATCGATTACCTCCAAATTAAGAGATAGTTTCTTTGGCAAGTAAGAATATACAATTAATCCGGATAAGAGACTTATTATAAACCTTTCCTGGTTTCTATGGCGAATGTGTTCTTTCTGGCAAATGTTTTTAAACTCATATATTACAGATTCCGATCTATGCTCTTTTCAGTCACGTGGGTTCGCAGGTTCCATCCCATTAAAAGCAAAATTATATTATAATGAAAAATAATATTATTGTTCAAAAATTTTTACTTGGCGCATTATTGTCTTCTTTAATAATGCTGACATCTTGTTCGGTATCCACCCAAAAATCTCCGGAAGAGAAAAATATGATCGCCTGGTACAATAAACCTGCCGATCAGGTGTGGCATGATGGCTTACTCATAGGTAATGGTTATATGGGTGCAAATGTTTTTGGAAGAATACAAAACGAGAGAATCGCTTTAAATGAATCCACATTCTGGTCCGGAAGGCCCCATGATCATAATGATCCTGATGCCTATAAATACTTTGATCAGATCAAGGAACTTGTTTTCGCAGAGAAATTCAAGGCAGCGGAGATACTTGTGGATGAACACTTCTATGGTAGACCTACGGCACTTCAGGCATATACGCCTCTTGGAGATCTTTTACTGGATTTCAAGGTAACTGGAGATTCCATTAAGGATTATTATCGTGAACTAAATATGGAAACCGGCATTGTTAAAATCTGTTACACTGATGGAGATGTAAAGATGACCCGCGAGGTATTTATGTCTTACCCTGACCATGTGATGGTAATGAAAGTGTCAGCAGATAAGCCAGGCTGTGTATCTGTTGAGGCAAAGTTAAAAAGTCCTTTTTTAGAGCAAACAACCACAAACACCAACAAGTTAACAATAAATGGTATATGGAGATATCTTTCCAAGACCGAAAACTGGCTTGTTGCTAAAGTAGAAGGCACAGGTCTCAGATTTCAGACAGATATTGTTGCCCTGCCTGAAAAGGGAACCCTCGTGGCAACTGATTCAAGTTTAATTGTTACTGATGCTAATTCCGTGACATTTATCCTTACCGCAGCAACCAGCTATGTTAATTACACTGATATAAGTGGTGATCCTGCTGCAAGATGTGAAAAGATTCTTGCCGGAGTTGATGGTAAAAATTTTACATCACTCAAAAATACGCATGTAAATGATTTCAGCAATCTGATGGGGCGGGTTCACCTGGATATTGGGGATCCCTTAATGAATGAAAGACCAACTGATGAGAGGATTGCAGACCTTAAAAAGGGCTCTCTGGATCCAAATCTTATCGGTAAATTATTTCAGTTTGGCCGTTATATGCTGGTTTCAAGCAGCAGATCAGGCAGCGAACCTGCAAATCTCCAGGCACGTTGGAATCAGGATTTGCTTGGAAACTGGGGAAGTAAATATACGATCAACATCAACACTGAAATGAACTACTGGCCGGCTGAAGTCACAAACCTTTCAGAGTGCCACATGCCATTGTTTGACTTGATTAAGGATTTAGCTGAAAACGGGGCAAAAACAGCAAAATTATATTATAATTCAGAAGGCTGGGTAGCCCATCATAATACCGATCTGTGGCGAGCCACCGCACCAGTTGATGCGGCTCGCTATGGTATGTGGCCGGTTGGAGGGAGTTGGTTGTGTCGGCATATATGGGAACATTACCTTTACACCGGAGATATTGAATTTCTAAGGGAATATTATCCGATTATGAAAGGTTCTGCACAGTTTTTAATGGATATTATGGTTGAGCATCCAAAATATAAATGGTTAGTAATCCCAGTATCAATGTCACCTGAACAAGGTTATTTTGTTAGCGAGGGAGCTGAAGAATGTTTTTTATCTCCTTCAACCACAATGGATATCGGGATAATAAGAGATCTATTCCCACATTGTATTGAAGCAGGGAAGATATTGAATATTGATCAGGAGTTTGGATCAAAACTTTCAGAGGCTCTCAAAAGAATACCTCCTTACCAGATAGGGAAAGACGGCCGTCTTCAGACATGGATTGAAGACTATATAAGGGGCAATGAATCTCACAACGAGTCGTTAATGTTTGGATTTTATCCAGGAAACTCAATTACCTTAAGGGGAGATCCAGAGTTATCTGCAGCACTTGAAAAATGGCTGGACCCCCGCCCTGCAAGAAATTGGTTTAACAGCACCTGGGATGTGTGTTCCTGGGCAAGGCTTGAAAACGGATTAAGGGCTGATTCAGTTATGAGAGGTATCTTTCGCACTCGTAGTCCCAGGGGAGGAATTGGAAATAATTTACACAATTCTGTCTCTAATCAATCAGATTTAAATTTTGGATTAACTGCAAGTATTGCTGAATGTCTGCTGCAAAGTCATGCAGGTGAAATCTCTTTGCTACCAGCACTGCCTGTAAGCTGGGAAAACGGATCTGTGACCGGATTAAAGGCAAGAGGCGGATTTGAAATTAATATAGAGTGGAAAGAAAGGAAACTTGTTAAAGCTGAAATTAAGTCTCTGCTTGGGAATCCATGTATAATCAGAGCTAATGGAAAAACGACAAATTACAGCCCCGCCAAAGGTGAAACAATTGTTATAAAAGGCACTTAAGTTATTTAAATTTAACTAACATGTGTTCAGCATTCAGAAACTTATAAGCATCATGCATATTGGTTTTTTGTTCTCATTCCATTTTTCATTTTATATTATTTATTATGTTTTCAATTGATTATCTTTAATAATTATCTTACTATCTGTTATGCTCTTCCCTTTTCAATTTTAACATTATTGGTACAATGAAAAGAAGAAAATTTCTCAAAAAAAGTGTAATGGTAGCAGGCATGGTAGGCATTCCGGCTTCCTTCCTCCCACTTACTGCTTGTAATGAATCCTCACAAAAACTGAAATTTGGCTCATCTTCTTCCCGGACAAAAAGAAAAGAGATCCGCTCTTCCGCTTACCTTAAGCGTACACAATCTGACAAGTTCCTTCCAAAAAAGCCAAAATACAGGCATCCTATAATACCACCAATGCCTCTGGAAGAACGTATTAAACGCAATATAGTCCCTTATCGGGGTTTCTGCAGCCTGGTTCCCGGTGGTGATGCTCTTATATCTGGCAACGGAGCAATCAGCATTGAGATTCCGGGAAACCCATATACCGAACAGATCTCTTTGAGCCACGAAAGTCTGTTTGCACCCCGAAAAAAGTCATTGGAGACGTCAAAAATTGCTAATGTATTTCCAAAGGTGCGGCAAATGATACTTGACGGAAAATTCCGTGAAGCAGCTATGTTAGGTTATAATGAATGGCAAAAGAATCCTGTTACTCGGGGAACGGGTGGATTCAGCGGCGGAAGATTTTCATTTCTGCTGGAGTACCCAAAAAGCTCTTCAGTAAGTAACTATCTCCGTACAGTTGATTTCGAGAGCACTGAGGTGAAGGTTCACTGGACAGATGAGAAGGGTGACTGGGTTCGCCGGATCTTTACATCGAGACCTGATAATGTTATGGTCCAATTGCTTACTGCCCCTGCTGGTCAGCTGGTGAATGTCCGTATCAGGATGTCGGAAGGAAGAGGAACTGGTACCAGGGGAGGACAGGATTTTGCAGGTATACGCAGCCGAAGAGACACACAGACTGTAAGCAGTGCATCCTCCAATACTGAATATGATTTCAACGAACAACGGCTTATTATAAAAGGCCGCCTTAACCCTTCAGTTGATAACAGAGGTTATGCCAATGTTACCCGTGTGGTCTGCGACGGTGGCTCTGTTAGTATGGAAAACGATACTCTTATTATTGGGGATGCAAAATCTGTAACATTACTTACCCGTATAGAATATTTCCCTGACTACAGTGAAGATAAAGTGGAAGCTGTCATTCAATCACTGGAAGATCTGAACCCTGACTATCCCACCCTTCTGGAAAGGGCACGTAAGGTCCAGTCAGAAATGCTTAATCGTGTTACAATTGATTTTGATGACAACTCAAAGTACGGATTCTCGTCTGAGGAACTTCTGTCTGATCAAAGATCAAGCTCTGATTTTTCAGGTGCTTTTCTAAAGACATTTTTCGAAATGTGCCGTTACTGGTTCATCCTCCAGAGTGGAAAATATCTGAATGTATCGGCTTTGACAAATGTCAATATAAACCTGCAGATTGCTCCAATAAGTATAGGTAATTACCATGAAGGAGAAATGGCCTACTTCGATTGGATTGAAAGCCTTGTCCCGGATTACAGGACAAATGCAAAAAACATCTACGGCATGCGTGGTGCCCACTATCCTATAGCGCCATCGAAAGATTCAGGTGTCTTCAATATGTACGATTACGCCGATAACACAGGGGAAATATGGCCGCATCCCTACTGGATAAGCGCCGGGGGATGGGTCCTTCGCCCCTTCTGGGATCATTATCTTGTAACCGGAGACCTTGATTTCCTTCGTAATCGTCTGGTACCGCTTTACAAAGACCTTGCATTATTTTATGAAGATTTTCTGACACTTACCGATAAAAATGGGAATTACATCTTTGTCCCGTCATTTTCTCCTGAGAACCATCCCGGCAATCTGAATCCGGGATGCATGGCTGCGATCAATGCAGCAATGGATATTTCGGTATGCCGTGAAGTGCTGGCTAATCTGGTGGAGTCTTGTGAACTGCTGGGCATTGAAGCCGACAATGTGACGAAATGGAAAACTATGCTGAGTAAATTACCTCCTTATCTTCTAAATCCGGATGGCACATTGAAGGAATGGGCTTGGTCTGATCTGGAAGATCGTTATAACCACCGGCATATATCTCAATGCTATGGGGCATGGCCCGGCGATGAAATTGATCCTGATCGCACACCTCAACTTGCAAAGGCAGCTGTAATAGCTGTACGGAAACGTGTGCCAGAACGCTTAGCCGCTCATAGTCATTGCCAGAAAACCCTGGTTGCAGCAAGGCTTAAAGACAGGTTTGTTGTGGATTCCCAGCTACGACTTATGGTTGAGCAAGGTTTTGTAGCCACTACTTTTCTCTGTCCTCATGATCCGTATGCAAACATGAGAATAGCAGACGCTCAGGGAGGAATTCCCGCCATAATGATGGAAATGCTTGCCTACTCACGCCCTGGCGTTATTGAAGTGCTTCCTGCCCTCCCTCCTTCCCTTGTCAAAGGATCAATCAATGGGATGCTCCTTCGCACATTTGCAAAACTCGATAAACTTAACTGGAACCTTGACGATCGTACAGTGAATTTAACAGTTACTTCTGTGAAAAAACAAGATATTACTTTAATTGCACGATATGGTATTGAAGATATTTCTGCTCCCTCCGGAATTTTTGAAGCTAAACCTGAGCCTGGAGAAGCCACCTGCAATCTGCATTTACCAGAAGGAAAACCGGTAGATATTCATTTGAAAATAGGACAGCGAAATCCTCTGGACTGGATTAATTGGGTATAATTTTTTAAAAAAATCAAATAATAAGAAATAATATGAAACGCAGGATATTTGTTAAAACAGGTGCTGCCGCTGCGGGATTAGTTGGGGCTATGGAGATATCCCCAATATTGGCTTCTTCGGAACAGGAAACGTCAAAACCAAATGAGCAGTCAACCGACAATCGTCCGGCTGAATATCTTGACCAGGTACAAGAAAATCCATTCCTGCCTGATATTCCAAAAGCAGGTAAATCCTATCCGGTCTCACCTATGCCCCTGGATGAACGTATCAGACGGAAAATTGTGCCACAAAGAGGTTTTTGCAGTCTAACTCCGGGAAATCTGGTCAGTGAGACTTTAATATCCGGCAATGGTGTGATGAATATTGAATTGATGGGAGATCCTTACTCAGAAAAAATTTTATTCCGTCACGAAAGCCTGCTTATGCCATGGAAAAAACCTATGGAGGCACCTAATGTTGCTGATGTATTTCCGCAAATACGCCAAATGATAATGGAGGGGAAAAATAATGAAGCAATAGCCCTTGCACTTAAGCAGATGAATGAAAGCCCAATTAAACAGGACACCGAACCACATCTTACTATACCGGCTTTTCTGATGAAATTGGATCTTCCCAAAAAGAACTCTGTCAGTAACTATCTGCGCACAGTTAATTTCGAAAACAGCGAGATAAAAATAATCTGGACCGACGAAGAAGGAGAATGGACTCGCCAGACTTTTGCCTCCCGACCTGATAATGTCATTGTTCAATTGATCACTGCTCCTGCTGGTAAAACTTTAAATGTTCGCATTTCCCTGGAAAGATCTGCCGGATGGAGCATGGTTTCCGGAATGGACTGGGGTGCCCGACGCGGTATAGGTACTACGGATCCAGACATGAAGGCTTTTGTACAGTTGACAGCTGACCAGAAAAAATTCGCTCCAAAAGGCGTTGAGGCATGCGAGGTCCGGCAGGACTTCAGTAAGCAGAATCTGATTTACAAATGCCGCCTGGATCCCTCTGTCGATAATAGTGGTTACGCTGGAATAACCCGTGTTATTAACAATGGCGGCTCATCCAGAATGGAAGGAAACTCAATTGTCATTAGTAATGCATCATCGGTAATGCTGCTTACACGCATTGAATATTTCACGGATTTCAATGAATTTAATGCAGCAGCTCTTATAAGGGCTCTTGAAGAAATCAAACCCGATTATGCTGCCTTGCTTGATTCCAATCAAAAAGTCCAGTCGGAAATCCTTAACAGGGTCACTGTTGATTTCGGAGGAGCGGAGCAATATGGTTTGTCTACTGAGGAACTTTTATCCGATCAGCGTTCAAGACCGGATTATTCACCTGCTCTGCTTCAGAAGATCTTCGAAATGGGCCGGTATTGGTTCATATCCAATAATGGTAACTATCCCGGTATTGCAGCGGGGATTAACTCTACAATAAACCTGTTGACAGCAGGCGCTGTTCAGGGCAATATGTGGGAAAGCATGGAGGCTTATTTCAGGTGGATGGAGGAAATCATTCCGGATTGCAGAAATAATGCAAAGAATATTTTTGGTTTCAGAGGTACTTCCTATCCCCTCTTCCCTGATAAAGGATTAGGCGTAAGTTTCTACTATACCTCAAGTTCTGAAATCGGTATATGGCCGTACTGGATTTCTGCCGGAGGCTGGTTATTAAGACAGTTCTGGGAATATTATCTTGTAACCGGAGATGTGGAATTTCTTCATAACCGCGTGGTGCCTGCCTATAAAGAACTGGCCCTGTTCTATGAGGATTTCCTGACTGTCACCGACAAAGACGGAAATTATGTTTTTGTTCCGTCAATCTCGCCAGAAAGCTTGCCCCGAACAACCGATCCTTCAGGACCTGTTTTGATAAATTCCACAATGGATATTATGGTATGCCGGGAAGTACTGACGAATTTAATCATTGCTTGTGAGACTTTGGATATCGAAGCCGACAGTGTTACAAAATGGAAGACAATGCTTGACAAGATGCCTCCATATCTTATGGAACAGGATGGCACACTGAAGGAATGGGCATGGCCAACACTAGAAGAGCGCTATAGTCACAGACATGTATCTCATCTCTATGGAGTCTGGCCAGGAAATGAAATTGATCCTGATGCCACTCCGGAACTGGCACGCTCCGCACTTATTGCCAACAGACGCCGCACCTTCGATACAATGTCAACTGCAGTTGCCGGGGAAACACTGGCTGCTTATGCCCGCTGTCACAGGGCTTTGGTAGGAGCACGGCTTAAAGACAACATCATTACAGACACTCAACTGAGGCAGTTGATTGAACAGGGCTACGTAAGCACTACCCTGCGCTGTTCGCGAGAAACTTATGGAATACCTTTACCCGATGCACAAACCGGAATCCCTGCGATCATTATGGAAATGGCTGCTTTCTCACGACCGGGAGTAATAGAGGTGCTCCCTGCACTTCCTTCCTCCCTGGAAAGAGGATCTGTTAAAGGAATGATGGCCAGGGCTTTCACCAAAATCAACGAACTTTCCTGGGATTTGCAAAACAGAACTGTTGACATAACTGTTACGTCTTTAAAAAATCAGGATATTACTTTGATTGCCCGTTATGGAATAGATGATATTTCTGCTCCTGCGGGAATTATAAAAAATTTCAGAAAAGGCAATGCGGATTGTGTTATCAGCTTATCTGAAAATGAGCCGGTTAACATTCATCTGGAACTTGGAGATTACAAACCCCTGGATTGGATTGATCAGGTTAGTTAACAAACAATTAAGTACTTTTGGAAAAATACTAGGCCGCAAGGCATTATAAACTCAGGATCTATTTCTTTTAATTAATTCCGTTTGAAAGCTATTATACTGAGGCAAAATATTATAATATAAATTTTAATCCCGATTAATATGAAAAGATCTTTTTTATATTGTCTTATTCTCTTATTAACGACAAGTGCTTCTGCTCAGAATGAACAATATCTTAAACTCTGGTATACCCAACCTGCCAAACAATGGGTTGAAGCTCTGCCGGTAGGAAACGGACGGCTCGGCGCTATGGTTTATGGGGATCCCTCAAAAGAACTCATCCAACTTAATGAGAATACGGTATGGGCCGGTTCGCCCTACCGGAATGATAATCCTGATGCCAGAGAGGCTCTTCCAGAAGTAAGAAGACTGATTTTTGAAGGCAAATATAAGGAAGCTCATGATATTGTTAACGAAAAATTCATTAGCAAAATATCCCATGGAATGCCTTACCAGACAATGGGTAATCTGAGGCTTACCTTTCCGGGACATGAGAATTTTCAAGATTATTACCGGGAACTTGATTTAACAAATGCAGTTGTCTCGAGTCGTTACAACCTTAATGGTGTTAAATATGAAACTAAAATCTTTTCCTCTTTCCCGGATCAGATTTTGATAATCCGTATATCAGCCGACAAACCAGGTTCCTTAAGTTTTTCTGCATCTATCGACAGGCCTTCAAAAATAGATATTACAACTAATCGCAAGGACGAACTGATAATGTCAGGTAAAACAAACGATTTCGAAAATGTCAGGGGGGAACTTCTTCAGTTCAATACAAAGGTAAAGATTCTTACTTCAGGTGGTTCGGTATCAGCTTCCGACACAACACTTATTGTATCAAAAGCTGATATTGCGACTATATATGTTTCGATGGCAACAAATTTTGTTAACTATAACGATATAAGTGCAAATGCCGTCGAAAGGGTAAATAATTATCTTCAGACAGCCCTGAAAAAAAACTATGACCTGATTCTAAAAGATCACATTGCTGACTATCAGAAGTATTTTAACAGGGTATCACTTGATCTGGGTATTACAGATGCTGTCAAAAACCCTACGGATATTCGTCTTGAACAATTTGCTAAAGGAAATGATCCTCAGCTAGTAGCTCTTTATTTTCAGTTTGGACGTTACCTTTTGATATCATCATCGCGGCCGGGAGGCCAGCCTGCCAATCTACAGGGTATATGGTGCGACCAGCTTACTCCTTCGTGGGACAGCAAGTATACGATAAACATAAACACTGAAATGAATTACTGGCCTTCAGAGATCACCAATCTCACCGAAATGAATGAGCCACTGATTCAAATGGTCAAAGATCTTTCACTTTCAGGCAGGCAGACAGCAAAAGATATGTATGGTGCACAGGGATGGGTAGCGCATCATAATACTGATATCTGGCGCTTTACTGGTCCCATTGATGGGGCCAGCTGGGGTCAGTGGCCATTGGGTGGAGCATGGTTGTCACAGCATCTTTTCGATAAATATGACTATACAGGCAACAAAGATTTTTTAAGATCAATCTTTCCTATTGTAAAGGAAGCATCATTATTTTTTCTTGATTTCCTTATTGAAGAACCTGAAAATAAGTGGCTTGTTGTATCTCCGTCACTTTCTCCGGAAAATGCACCGTCTGTACATCCCCGTGAGGCCATAGCAGCAGGAACAACAATGGATAATCAGATTGTATTCGACCTTTTTACAAGAACAATTCAGGCAGCACAGATTCTTGGAACAGATCAGGACCTGGCTGCTAAACTGAAATCAACGGTCTTACGTCTGCCGCCTATGCAGATTGGGAAATGGGGACAACTGCAGGAATGGATGAGCGACTGGGATAATCCAAAGGATAATCATCGACATGTTTCACATTTATACGGCCTCTACCCCTCTAATCAGATATCTCCATACAGAACACCCGAACTGTTTTCAGCAGCAAAAACATCACTTGTTGCCAGAGGCGATGAATCAACCGGCTGGTCAATGGGCTGGAAAGTTAATCTTTGGGCCCGGCTGCTTGATGGAAATCATGCCTATAAACTGATCACTGACCAGCTTACACCTTCTATCCAGCCCAACCAGAGACAGAGAGGCGGTACCTACCCAAATCTCTTCGATGCCCATCCTCCATTCCAGATTGACGGTAATTTTGGCTGTACCGCGGGCATAGCTGAAATGCTGCTCCAAAGCCATGACGGTGCAATCCATTTATTACCTGCTATTCCCGACACCTGGAAAAATGGAAGTGTTAAAGGGCTCAAGGCAAGAGGAGGTTTTGAAGTTGACATAGAATGGAAAAATGCAAAATTTGCTTCCGCAATAATAAAATCATCATTGGGCGGTAATTGCAGATTACGGTCTTACGTACCTCTTAAAGGTAAAGGACTGAAAAAAGTCAAAGGCCAGAACCCTAATCCCTTCTATGCAATCCCCGAGACTAAAACTCCGATTATAAATTCTGAGACAACGGTGCCGCAGGTAAAGGAAATATTTGAATATGATATAAAAATCCAGAAGGGAGGAGTCATTAAAGTAACAGGTATTTAAAACCTCTTTAATGACTCCAAGCTTCTCTATTTCTGTACTATTTTATTGCCTTTGGTTATTCCTGATTCATTAAAAGAATCAACGCTGTAGTAGTATGTTACACCTTTATTTAAGCCTGTAAGCATAACTGAATTTGTGTTATAAACCATTACAGATGTATAAAGCTTATCCTGACGAGTGCCGTAATTCACTACATAGCCTGTTGCAACAGGGTCATCAGGCCATTCTACTTTTGCTTTTCTTGTGTCAGTTTCATTGCGAGATACTGTGAAATCATTAACAGCTGCAGGTGCCGATCCTTCTCTAAGACCAAAAATCCTGAGGTCGTAAAGCGAGAATTTACCGTCTGGTACCCTGACGTTCTCAATCTTAATATATTTTGTTTTTACAGGCTTTTCTAATTCAATATAATCATGACATGCATCTGTTATGTTATTGCTCTTATCACAAAGAACGTCCCATGACTGCCCATCATTTGAAGCAAGAATACGATACTGGTAATAAATATCTTTGCTGTCAGGCTTAAGAGCAGATTCATTGTCGGCAAAATTTATTTGTATTGCATTTACAGTTGAGTTGTCATCAAGCTCAACACTCAGCCATTCACCTGCATCCCCGGTTTTAGCCGACCACCATGTCCTGATATCCTCGTCAAAAGCATTTTTTGCCGGTAAATTGTCGAGTGCCGATGATGCATCAGCTTTCTTATTAAATGATAATAACATCCAGCCTTTGAACAAGTCTTCTTTCTCAAAGTCAATTTTATGGTCCGGTATTATTGTCGGATAATCTCCGAAAGCAGTAAAAGTGCGTATTACGCCATCCTTATCAAAAGCTGCAGGAAATAATCCAAGCCGGCGTTCGAACATATGTCGTATGGAGATCGACATTGAGGAAATATGCCAGTAATTATCATAATTATCCTGGAATGTAGAACTATGTCCTGCTCCACCTATAAATCCTCCGGGTTTATACGAAAAAGGACTATAGATTTCATAGGTAAACGGACCGAGAGGAGAATCGGACGTATAAATCCCGTCAGCATATGTTTTAAATTCTGTCCCGGGAGCTGAATACTGAAGATAATAACGGTTATTATATTTTGTCATCCAGGGTCCTTCATTCCATCCAGATCTTGTCATCTCATTAAATTCGCCCGGTACCTCCCATCCGTAATCGTCGGGATTATGCCTTATGAGTATTTCAGGCTCTGTAATTGCCTGCATTTTTGAATTCAGACGCACCCCGTATATAGGATCCACATTTGAGCATCCCCAGTATAGATATCTCTGCCCGTCATCATCAACGAAAAAATGCGGATCCCATACAGCAAACGGCAATGTGTCAGGGTAGGCCTTCCAGTCATCCACCAGTGGATCAGTAGTAAAATAGAATGGTTTTCTTGTCCCTGCTGATGCAATATAAAATACCGTATCATTTATAACTATAGCATCCATTGCATAATCCTCAATGGGCAAAGATTCTATCAGAAGATGCTTCCAAGTGAGCATGTCGTCAGAAATCCAGTATCCGCCACTATGAGAAACAAAAAGTATATACTTGTCTTTATACCTTATCATAGCTGGATCAGCAGCTTCACGATAGGAAATACCCTGGGTGTACTGAAACCTGTAATTAAGGTTCAAGGGATTGCAATAAGTCTTTCCTTTTTCAGTAAGCTCCTTTGAACATGAGACAAGGATTAAGACCAGAATTAATAGTACAATTGTCTTTTTCATTATAATATAATTTTGATTTTAATGAGATAATGCCTGTCCCGCTCAAGCGGGGAAACCCACATGATTGAAAATTATATAAATATGTATTTGTGCATTTGATACATGTGGGTTTTATATTAACATTTTTATTATAATTCGATAAAATTTTCTACTGCATAAAAATAACTTAATTTCCCTGCACTATCTGTATAAAAGGTCCTTTAAAGTGGTCGGAAAAAAAAATCATACTGAAAAGCAACAAAGTTCTGATTTTAACCAGGATTAATGAAACAAAATTTATCTGATCCATTCCTTTAATTCTATCAAATTAAGTCGTTTCATTAATTCATTCATATCCGCTCTTGCCGTTTCGAAAGAGTCATATTTGTTCACCGTGATTTTCAGTGATCCTGTTTCATCCAGGAAAACAAGTCTTATATCACTGTCTTTCAATGTTAACGGAACATTCGCTCTACTGTAAGTAGTGTGACTGCGTTTTGATTTATAAATATTGAATCGTTTAAAATGGCTGACAGGATACCATTTACCCGTTTTAATGATACCAAAAAGCGCTGAATAATTTTTTATTCTTTCTGATCTCAGGTCAATCTTTGTTCCATCATAAGTAAAGGCCATGAAAATGCCGGGCAAAATAAGCAGTAATCCTGTCCAGTTATAGAAATAGATCACTACAGCACCTGCTATCATAAGAAAATAACCGGCTGCCGTTCCGGTCAATCCCAGGAGTTTTTCGATCTTATTATCTATTATGTGCGACGCCATTGACAAATTTAACCCTTTAATTCACCTGGAAAGACGACTTAATCAGATCTCTTTCATCGCTGCTGGAACCCATATAAACCTGATATTCCATCTTTTCCAGCTGCCATGTCCCGGTCTCAGTATCATAATACCTGATCTTATCATAAGGACAGGTTATTGCAATCCTCTTGCTTTCCCCCGGTTCCAGGGATACTCTCTCAAATCCTTTAAGTAATTTATGTTCTCTTTCAATTGCTGAATTATCAAATCCTATATAGAGTTGTACAACCTGTTCTCCCCGTCTGCTACCTGAATTTTTAACATTTACTGAAGCAATTATATTATCGCCTTCAGTTACAACATCAATACTATCGTGAGTAAATTGAGTATAGGACAGGCCGAACCCAAATGGAAAAGCTGCTTCCTTTCCATTGTAATCCATTCTTATATATCCATGGTACCTGTCATATACTACTTCAGTTGCCAGTCTGTCAAAATATGGGTAATCACTTTCATCTTTTGCTACAGTGAAAGGCAATTTCCCTCCCGGATTGACATCACCAAAAAGGATTCGTGCAATTGCCGTTCCTCCTTCCATACCAGGATAAAACGCATGTATTATTCCATTGATCTTGTCTTTCCATTCTTCTACAATTATTGCGCTTCCACCTATCAGGACTGCAACGGAATTAGGATTTAAAGGACCTGCTTCCTGAAGCATCCGGCTTTCATTTTCAAGGAGCCGAAGGCTTTTTCTGTCTCCTCCCACCTCTATTTTGCTTTGCATAACATATTCACCTTCATCATCATGATCATATCCTACAACAAATATAACCGCATCGGCTTTTCTTACACTTTCTTTCAAGGCTTCCATGTCATCTCCATTTTCATAAATGAAATTAACAAAAGCACCGTATTCATTTTTCAGCCCTTCAAGAGGAGTCACAACATATGCCGGATAAACCCTGCTGGAACCGTGATCGCCTATGTTCTCATTATCACCCAGTTTGCCGGCAACTACAACTGTTTTTACTTTTGTTTTGTCAAAAGGCAAAACCGGTCCGTTATTCTGCATTAATACTATTGATTTTTCTGCAGCCTCAAGCGCGAGCGATATATGATCCTTACTGGCAATTAATGAAGCGGGATAATTACTAAGAGGATCGGGTGCTGTTTCAAATTTAAGTACAGTCCTTGCTACCCGGAATGCGCTTTCATCAATAACATCAAGTGGTACAATACCATTTTTCACAGCCGAAATCAGTTTTTTACCATAAAACCGGATTGCGGGCATTTCAATATCAAGGCCGGCTTTTGCAGCTTTTTCAGTATCATGAACAGCAAAGATGAAATCACTTATTGAGAAACCTTTAAATCCCCAGTCATTTCTCAAGATTTTTGTCATAAGATATTCGCTCTCACATACATAATCTCCTCTGAATTTATTATATGACCCCATTACGCTTGCAGCTCCATTGTCAATACATTCTTTAAAATGAGCAAGATAGACCTCTCTGAGCACCCGCTCATCTGCTTCAACATTAATTTCAAACCTTGTGTTTTCCTGGTTATTTACTGCATAATGTTTTATGCATGCCATTACATTGTGTTTTTGGACTCCCTTCATCAAAGAAGTCCCCATCTGACCTGTTAGATAAGAATCCTCTCCATATCCTTCCTGAGATCTCCCTCCTGCCGGATGACGCATTAAATTAATGCAAACGCCTCCGAAATAATTTCCTTTATTTGCCCTGATCTCTTTACCTATCACTTCTCCTACCCTGTATTCCAGGTCCCTGTCGAAAGAAGCAGCACGGCTAATTGCTACAGGGAAACAGGTTGCTTCACCACTTACAAGCCCCCTGGGACCATCAAAAAATCTCATTGTTGGGATGTCTAACCTCGAATTGCCTCCTGCCTGATAAGATTTGCTATTATACCGCATCTTATTACGAGTCATTTCAAGAACGAATTTAAGCATGCTCTTCAGCCTTGGAGTCATCATTTGCACCTTCTCTTCAAGAGACATTTGATCTATGGCTTCTCTTGCCATTTTATCAACTTCTTCCATACTGAGATCCCGACGCTCAAGATTAACTATTGCCGGCTTCGGATTGATACCCAGAATAATAAAAGCAATAAGCAGGATCCCTATAAAAAACAAGAATCCAATTAAGATTTTTTTCAGTGTTTTCATTTGTTTTGGTTTTTCAGGTTCAGATAAAATTAACAAATTTCTAAGTATTTCTCTTTTATATTTTCACAATTGACGATGGACATATAAAAATAATATATTTGCAAATTTTTAAATCGATCCTGAAAAATGAGAGGTCTGTCCACAATTGGTCTGCTAATAATTTCGAATATCTTCATGACATTTGCGTGGTATGGTCATTTAAAGTTTAAAACGGAAGACAAGGTAGGCAAATGGGGGTTGCCTGCAATAATCCTGATAAGCTGGGGGATCGCTTTTTTTGAATATATTTTCCAGGTTCCGGCAAACAGAATAGGCTACCAGACCCATGGCGGTCCGTTTAACATATGGCAACTTAAGGTGATACAGGAAGTAATCACTCTTGTCGTATTCACTTTTTTTACTTTGTTTGTATTCCATAATGAAACATTCCGCCTGAATCACCTGATAGGATTCTGTTTTCTTGTTCTGGCAGTTTATTTCATTTTTAAGAATTAAACCCGTTTCATTATTATTCGCTTATAAAAAAGCTTTTACTTGAATATTCGGGATCACATGTCACATTTACCTTAAGCTTTCTTAAACCGGCCTCGTCACCGGGAGTAGGGATATGAGTAAGATGCACTTCGCAGTCCCTTAGACATTTGAGATTTTCCAGAACCATCTGGGCTGCAGGATTTGAATGGGCGCTGACACCTAAAAGGATCAATGTTTCATCTACATCGAGACTTACCATTTTTCCATCAAGAATATCTTTCTTAAGATATGATACTGAATCTATTATGTTTTTCGGTAAAAGATGTAAATTATCAGGAAGTCCTGCTAATTTTTTGGCAGCATTCAGAATAAGGCTTGAAGAAGCATGCATCAGAGGAGAGTTTTTACCTGTAACAATTGACCCATCATGTAACTCAATAGCTGCTCCACAAAAGATACCTTCATTTCCTTTACCCTTCTTTTCCGCTTCTTTTGCAGCTTCTCTTGCAGGTTTCACAACTCTTCTGTCTTCTTCTGACGCCCCTATTTTCTTCATCACCTTAATGGCCTTGTTAAGCGTCTCTTTATCTACAATCCCCATAACATATTCAACAGAACATCTGAAATAACGACGAATTATCTCCTGATGTGAAGCATCAGAAATGATTCTGTCATCAATGATTCCCGCACTTGCCCTGTTGACTCCCATATCAGTAGGAGACTGATACATTGGTACACCACCTGTTATTTTTTTAATTATACTTTTAAGAAGATGAAACGCCTCTATATCACGATTATAGTTAGTAACCTCTTTATTATATGCTTTCATATGATACCCGTCGATCATTACACGATCATCCAGATCAACTGTTGCTGCTTCATAGGCAATATTTACCTTATGATCGACAGGAAGATCCCAGATAGGAAATGTTTCAAACTTTGCATAACCAGCCTTTATTCCTCTTTTATATTCGTGATAAAGGTTACTAAGGCAAGTGGCCAGTTTTCCGCTTCCGGGCCCGGGGCCAGTAACTACTACAATCGGTTTTTCTGTAACAATGTACTCATTAGAACCATATCCCTCATCACTGACTATTTTATCAACATCTGTCGGGTAGCCTTTAGTTGGATAATGAAGGTATACCTTTACTCCCCGTCTTTCAAGTTTGTTTTTAAAAGTCCTCGCCGGAGATTGATTCTGAAAACGGGTAATAACAATTGCAGTTATATTTATACCCCATTCCCTGAAATCATCGATAGTTTTTAAAGCATCGGAATCGTATGTGATCCCAAAATCGGCACGGATCTTTTTTCTCTCAATATCACCGGCATAAATACACAAAATTACATCGATCTTGTCTTTTAACATCTGCAGCAATCTCATTTTTACATTGGGATCAAATCCAGGTAAAACCCGCGCTGCATGGTAATCATATAATATTTTCCCGCCAAACTCGATATACAATTTATGATTAAACCGGTTCACTCTCTCCAGAATTGCAGATGTTTGCTCCTGAAGATACTTCCCATTATCAAATCCTATCTGATTCCTGAATTCCATTGTATAACAGAATATTGAAACTTATTCAATATTAGGGTGTCAATATTAATACTTTTTTTGGTTTGTTTTCTGCTGTTCATATTTTTCTGATTTACATTCAGGCAGTGAAGATGCGAAATAAATCTTTTGGACTCTAGTGATTTATTCTATTGATATTCTTATTTTTGATATGATTTAAATTATCTACTTTAGCCTTAGCTTAATTTGTTCTAAACGGAATAATACGGCAACTGAGCATGAAACGGATAAGTTCAATTTATCAGAAATATCTTCATATACGAGAGGTGAATGTATTCATAGCTCTGATTATACTGATAATAATAATGAGTGTAGCCAGCCCTTATTTTCTTAAACAGGATAATCTTTTCAATGTGCTCAGGGGAATGTCAACAATTGGTATTATGGCTATCGGTCAGACGATGGTAATAATTACAGGGGGTATAGATCTTTCAGTAGGATCCCTGCTAGCAGTATCTTCAATGCTTACGGCCAGGTTAATAACAGTTAATGAACAGAATACTTTTTTGGCCGTGTTTGCTGGTTTGATGTTCGGACTGTTTTTAGGAACTTTAAGCGGACTGATAATAACGAGATTTAAAATAAATCCTTTTATAACGACCCTGGGAATGCTGAGTATTGGTCGTGGACTTACTTATCTTCTGGCTACCGGAGTAAAAGGTAGCGTTGCTTCCAATATTCCAATGCAGGATGATTTTATTATATTTCTTGGAAGCGGATATCTTGGACCTGTTCCTTTTTCTGTTGTGATTTTACTTATTCTGCTTGTTCTTGCGTCTTTATTCTTGAGGCGTACAATTCCTGGACGATATATTTACGCTGTGGGGAGCAATGAAAGATCAGCAAGGTTATCGGGGGTTCCTGTTAATAAGATTAGAATTTTTGTATATGCGATAACAGGCTTTTTATGTGCCCTGGCAGGAATAATTCTGACAGGCAGACTATCGACAGCAGCAACAAATATAGGAATTGGCAATGAGCTGGATGTGATTGCCGCTGTAGTGATTGGAGGTGCAAGCTTGCAGGGAGGTGAAGGTACTGTGATAGGAGCTATTATCGGAGCTACTATTATGGCAATAGTCCGGAACGCATTTGTTCTCCTCCATATTCCTAATCATTTTCAGACTATAACTATCGGAGTTGTTATAATTCTTGCAGTCGGTCTTGACCAGATGTTAAAAAGAAAAGTTAAAACCATTTAGATTTATCATTTATGTATAGAAAGATCCTGATTCTGATACTTTGTATATTAACATTAAATTATTCATGTCATAGGTCCTCATCACAAAGAAATTTAAGAACATTACCTGAACCTCCTCAATATTTCTCAGAAGGAAAGGCAGAGGATCAGGGTTCAGTAATGCCTGTTGCCAACATTAAAAATGAACATATTAAAATAGCTTTTTTGGCAATGGAAACGAATCCCTGGTGGACCCCTGTAAAAGCTGGAGTTATGGAAGCAAAGGAGTTGCTTAAGGATTTCAATACAGAAGTTGATTGGATAGTAGCCGGCGATCGTCATACTGCTGATGTTTTTGGGATTGCTATAGAAGCTGCCATGGCACAGAATTATGATGGAATTATCTGTCTGGCAGGGGATGAGGGGGTGATACCCTTTATTAATAAAGCTGTCGATGCAGGAGTTGCAATAGCTACATATAACTCAGAGACAAATAAAGAGTCGAAAAGAGCATTTTTTGTTGGCGCTGACAATTATCAGCAGGGACGAATCTGTGGAGAAAAAATGGGACAGCTTATTGGAGGAAAAGGCAAAGTGGGAATTATCACAGGTTTTTTTGCAGTCGAAGCTCATGAATTAAGACGTAACGGATTCAAAGATGTATTATCTGAAAAATACCCGGAGGTAAAGATTATTGGTGAAGTTGAAAATACCGATCTGGCAGATATTGCATATAACCAGGCAAATGATTTTATGAGTTCATTCCCTGATCTGTCAGGAATATATATTACTGCAAGCGGACAGTTTGGAGCAGCTACTGCTGTAAGAGACTATGGTAAAAAAGGACTGGTAAATGTTGTATGTCATGATTTCCTGCCTGAAACAATGGGCCTTGTCAAGGAAGAAGTGATTCAGGCTATAATAGATCAGAGTACAAAACTGCAGGGACGGGATACAGTTATCAGGCTATACAACTATATTGCAGGAGGCATTGTTCCTCCATTCGGGAAGATGTTACTTGACACTCCTGTAGCGACACCTGAAAATTTTAATCAATACTGGCCGGACTAAATTAAACTTTACATAATTTCTGATGTCCTCGGTAACCGAAAATATTCTGGAAGCCAGAAATATATCAAAAAGCTTCGGTGGTGTAAAGGCATTGACAGATGTCAGCCTATCTGTGCGTAAGGGAGAAGTACACGCTGTTATAGGAGAGAATGGGGCCGGAAAAACAACCCTTATGAATATAGTTGGTGGTATTATAAAACAAGATAAGGGTGTACTGCTGTTCAAGGGACAGAATGTCGTCTTCAATTCTCCTGGAGAAGCATTTAAAGAAGGCATATCAACAATACACCAGGAGCTTACAATGTTGCCTCACCTTAATGTAATGGAAAACATATTCATGGGGCAAATGCAAAAATTCAATATTTCCAGAGGATTAATTATCAATCACCACAGGTTGGTAAAATCAGCTGAAGAAGCTTTAAAGCTTCTTGATATGTCGATGGATCTTACTAAAGAAGTCAGGGAACTGAGCATATCAGAACAACAGCAAATAGAAATCCTTAAAGCATTGTCAGGAGAGGCACAACTCATTATTATGGATGAACCCAATTCCTCACTAACTGATATTGAAACCCGGCATCTGTTTAAAATTATAGGGAAACTTAAAAACAGGGGGATATCAATTATTTATGTTTCGCATAAAATCGATGAAGTTATCAGGATAGCAGACAGGATCACTGTTTTAAGAGATGGTCGCAATACAGGAACGATAGAAAAAAATGAAGCGACAACATCAAAGTTATTCAATCTGATGGCTGGCAGAGATTTAAAGGAAAATTTTCTGAAGACAAACAACTCAGGGCAGGAGGTTTTACTGAGTTTAAAATCGGCAAGCGGCAAAGGATTCAGTGAAATAAGTTTCAATTTATTCAGGGGTGAGGTTCTCGGATTTTACGGGCTAGTTGGGTCAGGAAGGAGTGAGCTCGCATGTGCATTATATGGTCAGGAAATGCTAACAACAGGTACGATTGAGATAGACAATAAACCTGTTAAGATTAATTCTCCTGCAGAAGCCTTGAAAAAAGGTATAGCAATGGTCCCTGAAGACAGGAAAGAACAGGGTCTTTTTATGGAACAGTCAGTATTATTTAACATGACGATCTCTCATTTAAGGAATATTAGCCATTATAACTTCTTTATCAGATCATCACTCGAGAAAAAAATAATCAATGAATATCTAGAGTTACTTCACATTAAAGTTGATAAAATTGATAGGCCAATAAGTAATCTTAGTGGAGGGAACCAACAAAAGGTAATTTTGGCGAGGAATCTGATGGTTTGTCCCCGTATACTTATACTTGATGAGCCAACTCATGGTATCGACGTAGGTGCAAAAGAAGAGATTCATGCACTGATTGGGCAACTAACTTCCAGAGGAATCGGAATAATAATGATTTCATCAGAGATGCCTGAAATCTTATCCGTTTCCGACAGAATCGCTGTGATGCATGAGGGAAAACAGGTGGGTATACTAAGCCGGGAAGATGCAACTGAAGAAAAACTAATTGCTTATGCAACAGGGTATGGACACGATATTTTATAATGCAGTTTAACTTGTTACCGTAATCATATGACAGATGCAGTAATTGGAATTGACAGCAGTACCACTTCTACAAAAGCCATTGCATGGAATGCTTCCGGGAAAATAATTGCAGAAGGATCCATACCTATATACCTATGTCAACTCCTCAGCTAAATCATTATGAACAGGATCCTGATGACTGGTGGTATTCATGTGCAGGGGCCCTGAAGAAGATCACAAAGCAGATCAATAATAACAGGATCAAGGCTGTCGCAATTTCAAATCAACGAGAAACTTTTGTCGGTCTGGATAATAAGGATAATCCTGTAAGACCGGCAATAATCTGGCTTGATGGAAGATGCAAGTGCATGGTAGACAAATTGGCAGGGCTTATTGGAGAAGATCACATTCATCGTATTACAGGTAAACCAAAAGATTATGCACCGGTTGTTTATCGCCTGGCATGGATGAAGGAAAAAGAAAATAAGCTGTTTAAAAAAGTCTCCAGATTTTGTGATGTACATACTTATATTGTTTACAAACTGACAGGCGAGTTTGGGACAAGCTGGGCAAGTGCTGATCCAATGGGGATGTTTGATCTTGAAAAAAAGATCTGGTCAACAGATATTCTTGAAAAACTTAATATTTCTCCGGATCAACTGCCAGTGGCACATTCTCCCGGAACAATTATAGGACATGTGACAAAATCAGCTGCTGACCAAACCGGGTTGAAAGCAGGAATTCCGGTTATTGCGGGGGGAGGCGATGGACAGGCAGGAGGGCTGGGAGTTAATGCTTTGACAGGTGACAGGGCATATTTAAATTTGGGTACTGCTGTTGTTTCAGGAACATACATAGAAAATTACCTGGTTGACAAAGCATTTCGTACAATGGCAAGTTGTTCCGATAAAGGATATTATTGTGAAACAAGCCTGAGAGCAGGTACATTTTTAATAGATTGGTTCATACAGAAGGTATTGGGATTAGATCCCAGGAAGAGGGATAGAATTTATGATGAACTCAATAATGAAGCTGACAACATACCAATTGGAGCTGAAGGACTTATGGTTCTCCCCTACTGGAATGCTGTTATGAACCCATGGTGGGATTCTGATGCCAGAGGTTGCATGATTGGTTTTTTATCAGGTCATCATCGCGGGCATATTTACAGGGCCATTCTTGAAGGAATTGCTATGGAGCAGGCTTTTGCAACGTCATTGGTTGAAAGTGTTACAGGAACAACAATAAAAGAATTTGCAATCATCGGAGGCGGAGCAAAGAATAGATTATGGAGGCAGATCTTTGCTGATGCATGCAACAAAACAATATTGACTATGGAAACAGATGAAGCTTCCTCTCTTGGCGCAGGAATTGCAGCTGCTGTAGGCGCAGACTGGTTCCCGTCATTTAGTGATGCTGCTAAAAAAATGGTTCATATTAAGGGAATAACGGAACCTTTGTCGGAAAATGTGAAGATCTTCAATGAGTTACTGCAAAAGTACATTAAAATTTACCCGGCTGTCAGATCTATTTAATAAATTCGTCTTTATCTGGTTTCTTTATTTTACATTACCTGTTTAGTCAATTGCAACAAGTTCGTGATAACCTTTTTTGTATGCATTACTAATTTTTTTCATCCCTTGTACCGTTAATTTTTAATAATTTAAACAGGTCAACAATAATTATCGGTATAAATGACATTAATACTACTAATATCCAGTGTCTGGTATCCATTACTGTGAGCCTGAATGCATCACGGACAGGAGGAATAAGTAAGACTATCAATGCAAGTCCGGTCGAAACCATTATAGCTCCAATGAGAGGTTTATTTCTCAGAGGATTGATGGCAAGAGAAGATTTTGTATTTGAATGCAGGTTTCTTACATGTATCAGTTGTGCAAACATTAGTGTGGCAAATGCCATTGTCTGACCAAGTGGCTCTCCCCCGTCACGAAGTCCTATTATGAATGCAACTAATGGAATTGAACCTATCATAATCCCCTGGTATAATATTCTCCATACCATCCCTCTGTTCAGGAAACCATGTTTTAAGTTCCGTGGTTTACGCTTCATTATATTTTCCTCAGCCGGATCAACGCTTAATGCAAGTGCTGGCAAACTATCAGTTACAAGATTCACCCAAAGGATATGTATTGGCAGCAGGGGCATACCTAGATTGAAAACAGATGCTACAAACAAAAGAAATATCTCACCAACATTTGTAGAAAGCAAAAACTGTATTGCCTTGAGAATATTATCATAGATTCTCCTCCCCTCTTCGATAGCTGATACTATAGTAGCAAAATTATCATCTGTAAGAACCATATCTGCGGCTCCCTTGGCTACATCTGTCCCGACAATTCCCATCGCTGCTCCAATATCTGCCTGCTTCAGTGCCGGGGCATCATTCACACCATCACCGGTCATTGCAACAACTTCGTTGTGGCTTTGCCACGCTTTTACAATTCGTACTTTATGCTCTGGTGCAACCCTTGCATAAACTGAATATTTTGAAATATTATTTTTCAGTTCTTCATTACTGATAGCTTCGAGCTCAGTCCCTGTTATTGCAAAATCACCCTCGCAGAATATTCCAATCTCCTTTGCAATAGCTATTGCTGTACTCTTATGGTCACCCGTGATCATAACAGGCCTTATACCAGCAGTTTTACATTTTGCTACTGCATCAATAACTTCGGGCCGCGCAGGATCAATCATACCCAGTAACCCTGTAAATATAAGTCCCTGCTCCAACTTTTCTATGTGAACATCTTGTGATATTTCAGACTGATCGCAATAGGCCATTGCCAGAACACGCAATGCAGAATTAGCCATTGACTCATTTGCTGCATATATCTGCTCTTTATCATCCTGCCGAAGATGTTTGACCTCTCCATTAATTATTATCTTATCACAAACACTCAGAACTTCATCAAGTCCTCCTTTTACATTTATTCTTATACTGTTATCAGATAATTTGTTAACAGTAGTCATTCTTTTTCTTTCAGAATCAAAAGGTATTTCAGCAATTCTGGGATATTTCTTTTCCAGTTCATCCTTGTATATTCCGTAAAGAATGCCAAAATCAAGCAGAGCTGTTTCTGTCGGATCGCCAATAAATTCGAATTTCCCATCTTCATTTTTTCTTAATTTTGCATCCGCGCAGAGAACAGATATTGAAAGCAGCCGGCTTTCTTCTTCATTTAATGTCGATGAAGGATTATTCCTGTTTATAACATCTTTCTTATGGTTAACATATGCTTCAACAACAGTCATTTTATTCTGGGTGAGCGTTCCAGTTTTATCAGAACAGATTACTGTTGCACTGCCAAGCGTTTCAACTGAAGGAAGCGTTCGGATTATAGCATTTCTTTTTACCATTCGCTGAACCCCTATTGCCAGGACAATCGTTGATACAGCGGGTAGGCCTTCAGGAATTGCAGCAACAGCCAGGCTGACTGCCGTCATGAACATAGTCATTATTGAATTGCCATAAAGCACCCCAACAATAAAAATTATAGCACATATTATCAGAGCAGCGATTCCAAGAACTTTTCCAAGCTGCTCCAAACGCCTGCTCATCGGAGTCTTAATCTCTATTGTCTGCTGAAGCATATTGGCTATCTTTCCTACTTCTGTCTTCATCCCTGTTGCAGTAACTACTCCTCTCCCGCGACCATAAGTTACTATCCCGGTAGAAAATGCCATATTTACCCTGTCACCCAGGGCAATATCATCTCCAGCTAATATTGTTGTTTTCTTATCGACTGGTACGGACTCACCCGTAAGCGACGATTCCTGAATCTTCAGATTAACTGCTTCTATAAGCCTTATATCAGCAGGAACAACCGCCCCTGTTTCAAGAATTAAAATATCTCCGGGAACCAGTTCCTTTGCAGGTATTTCTGCAATGACTCCGTTCCTTAGCACCTTGGTTATTGGTGCTGCAAGGTTTTTCAAAGCTTCAAGCGAAGATTCGGCTTTGTGTTCCTGAACAGCTCCTATAAATGCATTTAAAACGAGGATGCCAAGGATAATAAACGTATCAATCAAACCATCTCCCTCTATAACTCCCACAACCCCTGAAATAACAGCAGCTATAAGAAGAACTATTACCATGAAACTTTTAAATTGAGCCATGAACATCTGAAAGAAGCTCTTTTTGTTTTTGGTAATAAGTTGATTGTACCCGTGCTCTTCAAGTCTTGCTTTTACTTCATCTGAAGTTAGCCCGGTATCTTTTGAAGTTTTAAGCTGCAAAAGAACAGCATCAAACTCCTGATTATAAAAATTTGTCATTCAGTTTTAGAGAGTGTTATTGATTTTTCGAAAAGAACATGTTTTTTCTTTCAAACACTTTTTCAACATAATCGAAATGTATATCAAATGAAGTGTTGCGATATAGATTGCTTCAATATTTAAACTAACTTTTAATCCGCAACTTTTGCAAGCCTGAATGGCCTGATATCAATTTTTTCCCAAACTTTATTAATTATATATGGCTCATCTTTAAGTATCCGGTCCAATTCTTCTCTGTTCACGACTTCATAAAGAATTGCCGACCCTATCATCTCATCCTTATCATTAAGTATTGCTCCACCGAAAATAAAATTTCCAGCCTTTTTGGTTTGAGCTATCTTTTCAAGATGAGCCGGCCTGTTCTCCAATCTGCGTTCTGATGCCCCGGCATCTGTTCCATCTAAAGCTATTAGTATAAATTGCATATTGATATAAATTATAGTAAATATTTTTCAGGCCAAATTTAGACAATTAAATAACAGCTGAAATAATTTAAAACCATTCATCCTCTGCCAGAAGAAATTATTTTATTAACTGCTGCCGTACTTTACAATCACCGGATAATTTATTCCATCTGAATTGTATTTATATTTGTTGTCAGAATGCCCTAAAAACTTTTCAGATACAGAGATCAGCCGGAACAAATTATGACAAGGATCAAAAATATATTTAATCCAATAAATTTTTTCAGAGATCTCCGAAGAAAGGATCATAAAAAGGTCTTTGGTGCCCTTGATATCTTTAAATATATCGGCCCCGGATTGTTGGTTACTGTGGGTTTTATAGATCCCGGAAACTGGGCAGCAAACATAGCTATCGGATCTAAGTACGGATACACCCTTCTGTGGATAGTCTCTCTTTCTACCCTGATGCTCATCCTCCTGCAGCATAATGTGGCTCATCTGGGAATAGTGACCGGAAATTGTCTTGCAGAAGCTGTGTCTATTCATTTGAGGCCAGTAATTGGAAAATCAGTTCTTTACCTTGCAGTATTGGCATCTATCGCAACATCTCTTGCAGAAATACTTGGAGGTGCCATTGCTTTACAGATGCTGTTTAAAATACCTGTTAAAATCGGAGCTGTGTTTGTTACTGTTTTCGTCATTATTATGCTATTCACCAATTCTTACAGGAAAATAGAAAAATGGATTATCGCTTTCGTATCAATAATAGGACTTTCTTTCCTGTATGAAATATTCCTTGTTGATGTGAACTGGCCTGAAGCAGTTGTTTCATGGGTAAAACCCTCTATCCCGAAAGGATCAATATTATTGCTCTTGAGTGTTCTCGGTGCTGTTGTGATGCCGCATAACCTGTTTCTGCATTCCGAAATTATCCAGAGCCGTCAATGGAATCTTCAGGAAGAAAGCATAATAAAAAAACAGTTGAGATTTGAATTTGCCGATACATTGTTATCAATGATAATTGGCTGGGCAATCAATAGTGCAATGATAATTCTTGCAGCTGCTACATTTTTTGTTGAAAAAATTGAAGTTACCGAATTACAGCAGGCCAAAAGCCTTCTGGAACCGTTGCTTGGTGCTAATGCAGCTGTTGTATTTGCCATTGCCCTGTTATTCTCAGGCATAGCTTCAACAATTACTTCTGCAATGGCCGGAGGATCTATTGTAGCGGGACTAGTGAAAGAACCCTATAATATAAATGATAATCATACACGCGTGGGTATTCTTATTTCATTGCTTGGAGCTTTACTGATAATTTTTTTCATTCAAGATCCTTTTAAAGGACTTATTTTATCCCAGGTATTTCTGAGTATACAACTTCCCTTTACTGTTATATCACAGGTCTATCTTACTTCATCTGAAAAAGTGATGGGAAAGTATGTAAACAGTTGGTTTACGAAAGTTTTACTGACTCTAATTGCAGCTGTTATAACTTATTTGAATCTTAAATTATTGTTTGACATCATTGTTAATTGATTTAGCTCTATTGGGTGGATGCCAAAGAAGAAATCTAAGACAGAACTGATCCTTATTTGTTTTTCTTATTTGAAATAACTGCTTCCGTCCCAACAATGAGTACACAATTTTTCTTTAGGCAGACCAATAGAGTCAATCAGATCATCAAGGCGCTGATAAATTAAAGAACTGAGATCAAGATCTTCAGCAATTTTATTAACCATTTCCTTGTATTTCTCAGAATCCGGATCAGTATATTCCCGCAGATTAATGTCATCACCATTCAATTGTTTAATTGCCTTTCTACCAGCAAGTTCCATTGGTGTTCTTGATTGAGTAAAATTCAAAAATCTGCAAGGATATAATAAAGGAGGACAGGCAATTCTCATATGTAATTCAAGGGCGCCGCTTTTACGCATGTCGATGGTATTTTTTTTAAGCTGAGTACCGCGTACTATACTGTCATCTATAAAAATAATTCTCTTATTTTTAATTATTGCTTCATTAGGAATTAGTTTCATCCTTGCCACAAGGGCTCTTTCCTCCTGAAAAGAAGGTAGAAAGCTTCTTGGCCATGTTGTTGTATATTTTGAATACGCTCTTTTATTGGGTATTTTTTTTTCGTTGCTATAACCAAGTGCATGTCCCGACCCGGAATCTGGTATACCACAAACAAAATCAGCATCAACACAATCTCTTCGTGCAAGTATAGCACCACATCTGTAACGGCATTCTTCAACATTAATTCCTTCATAATATGAAGGCGGAAATCCATAATAAACCCATAGAAAAGAACAAATCTGCATTTTTTTTCCGGGTTTTTTTAACTGAGAAAAACCATCAGATGTTACATGAACTATCTCACCCGGTCCCATAAAATATTCGAGTTCAAATCCTGTGTTCGGAAAAGAGCATGATTCCGAAGCAACAGCATAAGCTCCGTCTTTCTTTCCAATAACAACAGGTGTTCGTCCAAGCTTATCCCTTGCAGCTATTATACCATCCTCTGTCAGTATCATTAGTGAACACGATCCCTTAATATTCTCAAATACATTCTCAATACCTTCAATAAAATTATCTTTTTCACAAATCAGGCTTGCAATGACTTCAGTGGGATTTGTATTCCCTTCAAAATTCTCAGTAAAATGCTTTTTGACTGACAATATTTTCTTTTCTAATTCTACGATGTTCAACACCCTGCAGACGGTCACTATTGCAAAACGTCCCAGATGAGATGTAAACAGTATTGGTTGGGGATCAGTATCACTAATTATACCCATTCCTGAATTGCCGCTGAATTCTTGTAATTCGCTTTCAAATTTTGTTCTGAAATATGAATTTTCAATTGTATGTATTGATCTTTTGAATACTTTTTTGCTGGCAATAAAAACCATACCTGCTCGTTTTGTCCCCAGATGGGAATGATAATCTGTTCCATAAAAGATCTCCTTTACACAATCTTTTTTGGAAACGACACCGTAAAAACCACCCATAGTATTGAATATAAAATAGTTAAGAAATTATTATCCCATAGTAAATTTAATCATAGAAATGAATATTTAAATTATATGAGATATTATTATTTTTGTAGTCTTATAACTTTTTAAAAATCATTTAAATGGCAGATATTAATAATCAGTCCCAATACCCTGAGGAACAAAAAAAAACAGTGCCAATCGGTATGATTGCCTTGTCAATAATACTTTCAGCTGTTTTAATATTTCTTGTAATAATGTATTTCGATCAAAAAAACAAAATGATTGAAATGGAAGAAGTTCTTACTCAGGAAAAAGATTCCCTGGCAAATGAACTGAGAAAAATGGCTGCAAGCTATGATACTCTTAAAACAGATAATGACACATTAAATGCTAACCTTGAGAAAGAGAAAAAGAGAATTATAGACCTTCTTGCTATCAATGCATCTAATGCACAGCTTATTAAAAAATATAGAAGCGAAATATCCACAATGAGGAATATTATGAAAAGCTACATTGTACAGATTGATTCTCTTAATACACGCAACAAAATCCTTGTGGCTGAAAATATTCAGATCAAAGATCAAATGACAAAAGTCCAGAATACAAATGTCGAACTTAATAAAGCACGGGATGTACTTAATGCCAAAGTAGAAATAGCATCTGTAATTCCTGCTAAAAATATTGCCGCAGTTGCACTTAATAAAAAACGAAAGGAAACAAACCGGATAAATTCACTTGATAAAATCCGAACTTGTTTTGTTCTACGAGAAAATCCTATAGCTACAGCCGGACAAAAGGAAGTGTTTATGAGAGTTATCCGTCCTGATTCACTCGTTGTAACAACAAGTTCAGACAATATTTTCAATTATAAGGGTAACACCCTTGTATATTCGGCAAACCGTACTGTTGATTATCTGAATCAGGATGTTGAAATGTGCATCTACTTAGACAATACCGGTGATTTTATAATTGGTACTTATAGTGTCGAACTGTATCTTGAAAACAATATGATCGGGAAAACAACTTTAATTCTCAACAAACGCTAAACAGTCCGTACAGGCATAATAAATTCGGAAATAATATTATCAGATATCATCATGCCCTGATTTGTAAGTATCAGGGCATTTTCTTTATGTTCCATCAACCCGTAATTGATAAATTTGCTGGCAAGATTAATTACATAATCATATCCTTCTTTTTCAAATACCTTTTCAACATATTGAAGATCTATCCCCCACATGGTTCTCAGAGAAGTAAGTATATACTCATTAAATTTTGTTTTCAGATCCAACTCTTCTCTCTCATAAAATTGTTTGTTTGTTTTAAGAGAATTTATATACTTTCTGAGATTCCTTATATTCCATTGCCTGCTGTATCCGTTAAACGAATGTGCCGAGGGACCAAGTCCAAGATAGGGTACTTGTTTCCAATAATTTGAATTATGAACCGAAAAATATCCGGGTTTACTGAAATTTGATATCTCATAGTGAATAAATCCGGCTTCCGCTGTCTTATCAATCAAAAGATTGAACTGTGCAATACTTTCCTCTTCATCTGTTTCCTCAAACCTGTTTTTCTTTTTCATTTTTTCAAAATGAGTCCCTGGTTCAATTGTAAGATGATAAGCAGATAAATGCTTAATTCCATACGAAAATGTTTTTGAAAGATTAAAAGCCAGTTGCTCTGTTGTCATTCCTGGTATACCATAAATAAGGTCTACGGATACATTTTCAAATCCGGCGTTAAAAGCAGCTGTAATTGCCTCAGCACACTGTGCACTATTATGTCTTCTGTTAAGAAACTGCAAATCTTCATCATTCCAGGATTGAATTCCCAGACTAATTCTATTGATGCCCAGTAATAATAATTCTTTGAAACACTCCTCTGAAACATCATCTGGATTTATCTCTATTGTTATTTCATTTTCAGCTTCAATAACAAAATGCTTTCTGATATCTGTTAAAATTGAATCTATTTCATTAATGCTCAGAACTAAAGGCGTCCCTCCTCCAAAATAAATTGTTGATATTGTTTCACGGGAAAGATAATTTTTCCGTAATTCTATCTCTTTTTTTAATGCAATTACAAATGAAGAATGATCGTTTTCACTTATAACATGATAAAAATCGCAATAATTACAAAGCTTTTTACAAAAAGGTATATGAATATATATGCCCGCCATTTTTATTACATTGTATAAAAGTATAAATTAAATTGCAATACGAATAATTACATTTAACTAAAGTCAAAACATGATCAGAAAAAACATATTCACAATAATTACAAGCCTTATTATAATATATTTCAGCCTTGCCGATTCACATACATTTAGCAATTCGATTTTTATAAACATACCATACATTGACAAATTAGGTCACTTTGGTCTTTATTTCATTCTTATGACTGTTATAATCCTTGAACATAAAAATTCATTCAACAATACAAGACAACTTATTCTTATAGCATTGATCCCTTTCATCTTTGGAACACTAATGGAAATTTTACAACTTCTCATCACCCCTGATAGACAAGGTGAAATCCTTGACGCAGTTTCAAACGCAGCTGGAATAACAGCAGCTTTGTTTCTATGGTTATTTATAAAGCCATATTACAGAAAAACAAATTAAATTCGTATTTTCTGATCTTTTTACAAGATCATAAATTGTCTGCTTATTGAATAATTGTTTAATTTCTTTCCTTATATCATCATAATAATTTTTCCCCCGGCTGACTGACAATATAAATAACTGCTCTGATAGCATATCTGCAGAAATTCGAAAACATTTTAATAAAGTTTTAAAGAAATCTTATCTATTCGCCTTTTATGTCTTCCTCCTTTAAAAGAAGCATTCAGAAATGTTTTAACAATAAGAAAAGCTTCAGCGTCGGTTATAAATCTGGCCGGTAAGGCACAGATGTTTGCATCATTATGTTCTTTTGCCAGCCTTCCGCTCTGTTCATCCCAACATAATGCACTTCTAATTCCCTGATGTTTGTTCGCTGTCATATTCATTCCGTTTCCACTTCCACAAATTGATATCCCTGCTAAATATTCTCCTTTTTTTACTTCTTCAGCAAGTATATGCCCATAATCAGGATAATCAACCGATTCATCTGAATCTGTTCCCAGATCTCTTACATTGAATTTTTCCTTTATCAGGAAAAATTTCAATTTCTCTTTAAGATGGTACCCTGCATGATCAGCAGCTATAACTATATTTTTATTTTCCACTATTGTCAATTTAATTTACAGAATCAAATTAAGAAAAAATATTCTTTTATCTTTATTTCCGTTTACTTTTAAATTTCCACTTAATATTTCTTTTCCTGTTAACAATATGTAAATAGCATTGTAATAATTATGAATAACATTTTAAATATTCCCCGATTTTTTTATCACCTTATATTTTATAACATTTTTATAAAACTTTTTAATATAAGAAAGCTCAACAATGAACTAATAATGAACTGTAAAAACACTACATTTGATAATTTATCATTATTAATTTCAGATTTATAACAATTGTTAATTTTTTTTATAGTGATCAGATAATCAAAGATGATGTGATTTTAAAGTTGTTTAAAAGATGTTTACACCATAATAACTATTTAAAAAAACAAAATATTTCCAATTTAAATTCTAACACTATTAACAACACATATACATCATTAAAGATTTCTGTATAAACTTTAATTTTATATATTTTAATAATTAATATTTGTTGATAAATAATGAAGAATAGAATAGCTGCCAATCATGTAGGAGAAATAGAGGAATTAAAGAAGAAAAAGAATGCTATAATCCTGGCTCATTATTATCAAACATCTGATATTCAGGATATAGCTGATTTTGTTGGTGATAGTCTTACCCTTTCTCAAAAAGCTGCTGCAAATAATGCCGATATTATTTTATTTGCCGGTGTTAAATTCATGGCTGAAACAGCTAAAATTTTGTCTCCTGAAAAGAAAGTATTGCTGCCTGATATGAATGCTGGCTGTTCCCTGGCAGATTCTTGTAATCCTGAAGAATTTAAAAAGTTTATTGCTCTTAATCCCGGAAGGACAGTTATTTCTTATGTAAATACTACCGTAGACATAAAAGCTCTGTCAGATATCATATGTACATCATCAAATGTCATCCAGATTATAAATTCATTTCCTGAGGATGAAAAATTTATTTTTGCTCCTGATAAAAATCTTGGAAATTATGTTAAGAGTTTGACATCAAGAGATATTGTTGTTTATGATGGAGCATGTCATGTACATGAAGAGTTTTCAGCTGATAAGATATTAAAGCTTAAAAAAGAAAATCCAGAAGCAAAAATAATTGTGCATCCCGAATGCGGATTAGCTGTGAGGAGTATTGCTGATTATATAGGATCTACTTCAGGTTTATTGAATTATATTAAAAAAGACAAGGGGAATACCTATATTATAGCAACGGAACCCGGTATCATCTATCAAATGAAAAAAGCATGTCCTGATAAGAAGTATATCCCCGCTCCTCCTGAAGATTCTACATGCAGGTGGAAAGAATGCAATTTTATGAAACTTATTACCGTTGAAAAAATACTTGCTTGTCTTAAAGAAGAAAGCACGGAAATTATTTTGGATAAAAAAATTATTGAAGATGCCGGAAAGCCAATAATTAAAATGATGCAAATTTCTGAAAAACTGGGTCTTTAAAAGATGAATAGAATAATTTTTTCACTTGTATTTTTTTGTATCACAATAATTCTTAGCGCACAGTCAACAGATATCAAGGACGGATACCAGGTTTTTAAATATCCTAATGGTTCTGTTTCAAGCGAAGGAATGTATAAAAATGGAAAACCTGATGGATTTTGGAAGAGTTATTATGTAACCGGAGTAAAAAGATCCGAAGGCAAATATACAAATCATATGTTAGATAGTATCTGGGTTTTTTATGATCAGGCAGCAGATACAACAGAGAAAATCAGTTACTTGTATGGTAAAAAGAATGGGTATTATATTAAATTTAAAAAAGATCCCATTGCCGGCCTTTATATATGGTCAAAAGAACTATATGCTGGAAATAAAAGAGAAGGAACAGCTGTTTTATATTATCCGGATGGTATAATTCAACAAACAATCTCCTATGACGGAGACAGAAAAGAAGGACTATCAAAAGAATATGATAAATATGGAAATGTAATTACGTTATTTGAATACAGAAATGATTTTCTTATAGGCAGACAAAAAATCAATAGAGAAGATGATAAAAAACTTAAGCAAGGCGAATGGATTGATTTTTATCCGAATGGATTAGTGAAATCTGAAAAAACATATAAAGATGATCTTTTGCACGGTTATTATAAAGAATATGATAATCGTGGCAGATTGGTGCTTACAATGCTTTATGAAAATGGCGCTATAGTAAAATCGGGTATTGAGGACGAACCGGATATCGAGATTATTGAGAGATTTGATGATGAGAAAAAATTAATTTATCGTGGACCGTTTCGAAAAGATGTTCCTGTAGGAATTCATCAGGAATACGGAAAAGATGGCAAGGTAATAAATGGATTTATTTACAATGATATGGGATTATTATTGTCAGAAGGGATAATTGATGAAGCAGGAAACAGAAATGGGAAATGGAAAGATTTTTATCCTGATGGAAAAACTCAGGCTGAAGGTACTTATACTGACAACAGACGTACCGGATTATGGAAATTTTATTCAAATACAGAAAAAGTAGAGCAAACAGGGAATTATAATAACGGAAGACCTGATGGCTTGTGGAAGTGGTATCATGATAACGGGAATTTGCGAAGGGAAGAAGAATACTTTTTAGGCCAGCGAGATGGTTCCTATGTTGAATATAATGAAAAAGGAGAAATAATTGCCCAGGGCCAATATTCAGACGGGGAAAGAAATGAAAAATGGATATTCAAATCAGGTGATATAACAGAAGAAGGAAGTTATATTATTGGACTAAAAGAGGGTCAATGGCGATCCTATTATATGGATGGGAAACTTAAGTCAAGAGGAAATTATGCACAGGGAAATCCGACTGGTCAGCACATTTTTTATTATCAGGATGGAAAAATCCGGGAAGAACAATATTACAGAAATGGTTTAAAACAGCAAACCTGGAAAAAATATGACGAAGATGGAAATATTTTATTGACTATCAGCTTTAAAGATGATGTAGAAGTAAGTATTAACGGAGTTAAAATTAATCTTCCTGAAAGTGAAACAAAGTTGATAAAATAGTTACTATGTCATTATTATGGATGAAAATTTCGATATCAGAAAAAATAATATTTCATTGGCAGACCGGGAATTTGAGAAACAACTGAGACCGGTTCGATTAAACGACTTTAAGGGACAAGAGCAATTAATAGATAATCTTATAGTATTTGTAACTGCAGCCAGACAGCGGGGAGAATCTCTTGATCATGTGCTGTTACATGGACCACCGGGTCTTGGGAAAACAACACTTGCTACTATTATCTCAAATGAACTTAATGTTAATCTGAGAGTAACATCCGGTCCTGTACTTGATAAACCGGGCGATTTAGCCGGTTTACTGACGAACCTTGAGAATGGAGATGTTCTTTTTATTGACGAAATACACAGGCTTAGTCCTGTCGTTGAAGAATACCTTTATTCTGCAATGGAAGATTTCCAGATTGATATAATGATTGATAAGGGTCCCAGTGCAAGATCTGTCCAGCTTACGTTAAACAAATTTACTCTTATTGGTGCAACAACCCGTTCAGGTTTGCTTACCAGTCCACTCAGAGCCAGATTTGGAATAAAATTTCACCTTGAATATTATGACCATAATATTCTTACAGAAATTGTTAAAAGATCCGCTAATATTTTAAATGTTAATATAACGGAAGAGGCTGCAGTAGAAATTGCAAAGCGAAGTAGGGGTACACCAAGAATTGCAAATGCAATTTTGCGAAGAATACGTGATTTTGCACAGGTGAAAGGATCTGGTAAAATTGATATAGGAATTACAGAATATGGGTTGAATGCTTTAAATATTGATCAGTATGGGCTTGATGAAATGGATAACAAGATATTATCTGCTGTAATAGATAAATTCAATGGAGGTCCTGTTGGACTGAATACAATAGCGACTGCTGTCGGTGAAGAGAGCGGTACAATTGAAGAGGTTTATGAACCATTTCTTATAAAGGAAGGCTTCCTTAAAAGAACTCCCCGGGGACGAGAAGCAACTGAACATGCATACAAACACCTTGGTAAACAGGTATGGCGCACACGGGATGAAAACACTTTGTTTTAGTAAGAACGACTATTCTATTGCAAAGCCATCAATTAAAATTATTCTTTAATTTTTCAATCCTTTAATATTCAAGATCTTGCTTTTTTTTCTGTAATTCATGAAGGCTGTATTTTCTAAACACAGAAAGAGGTCTTATTACAGGAATAAAATATCATTACAATGCCGTCTTGAATTGTTCAAGAAATCTAATATCATTTTCAAAATAAAGCCGGAGATCATTTACGTGGTATTTTAGCATAGCTGGTCTTTCAATTCCCATTCCAAATGCGAATCCTGTATACTTTTTACTGTCTATATTACATGCTTCAAGGACTGCAGGATTAACCATCCCGCAGCCCAGTACCTCAAGCCAGCCTGTATATTTGCAAACATTGCAACCTTTTCCACTGCATATTGAACAACTTACATCCATTTCAGCTGATGGTTCAGTGAATGGAAAATAAGAAGGTCTCAACCTTATTTCTGTTTGTTTTCCGAACATTTCACGGGCAAAGAATAGTAAAGTTTGTCTGAGATCCGCAAAGGATACATTTTCGTCAATGTATAATCCTTCAACTTGATGAAATATACAATGAGCTCTGGCTGAGATAGCTTCGTTTCTGAAAACCCTTCCTGGTGAAATTGTCCTGATGGGTGGTTTTTGCATGTGCATTACCCGAACTTGTACGGATGATGTATGTGTTCGGAGCAGAATATCACCGGGATTGGATTCTTCTTCTGAGAGACGTGAAATGTAAAAAGTATCCTGCATATCTCTCGCCGGATGTTCAGGTGCAAAATTCAGTTTCGTAAAGACATGATCATCATCCTCTATTTCCGGCCCTTCTGAAACAGTAAAGCCTATTCTTTCAAAAATATTGATGATATCATTTCTCATTATTGAAATTGGATGTCTTGATCCCATGTTCCAGGGATAAGCTGGCCTTGTTATATCATTGATTTTCGAAATATTCTGAGTTTGTGAGAGAGACTTTTTCAGTAAATTATATTTCTCAGTGGCCTCTTGCTTGAGATGGTTTAGCTTTTGACCCAACTCTTTTTTTTCTTCAGGATTAACATTACGGAAATCTTCAAATAATTCGGAAATGCATCCTTTCTTACTTAGGAATTTCAAGCGGAATAATTCGAGATCCTTCTGATTTGCTACAGAAAACCCTGAAATTTCACTAATTAGTTTGTTTATTTTTTCAAGCATTAATCAGAAATATTGATATAAAATTTATTAATCAGATACAATTTTTGCTTTTAAGATTTTAACATCGGACACCGGTTTGTCTTTATTATCTGTTTTTACATTTGAGATCTTTTCTACAATATCCAAACCTTCCAGAACTTCGCCAAAGACAGTATAAGTCCCATCAAGCCGTGGAACACCACCGGATGTTTTATAAACTTCCCTGTGATCTTCAGGCATTTTATATCCACCTGTGTTTGTGAGGTAATTGAACATTTTTTCAGATGCAAACTCCTGGATCTGTGCATTGGAAAGCGGTTGACCTGATTTGTTTGCACTATCGGCAATATGTCTTATAATCTTATTGAACATTGCCTGTGTTATATTGTTATTTATCAATTCTTCAGCTATATTTAATTCTTCATCATTGAATAGTGTTCCCTTAACAATATAAAACTGTGTTCCTGAAGAACGCATTTCCGGGTTAACATTATTTCCTTCCCGTGCCGCTGCAACGGCTCCCTTTTTATGGAAATGCAATTTATTAAATTCAGCCGGAATAGTATAAATTATTAGTGAATCAGCTGATTTCGGAATAGCTTCTGTGCGCGTAGCCGGATCACCGCTCTGGATCATGAAGTCTTTTATAACACGATGAAAAGAGATACCGTCATAGAATCCTGAGTTAACTAGCTTGACGAAATTATCCTTATGTAAAGGTGTGTCATCGTATAGGCAGATCGTAATGTCACCAAGATTGGTTTTAAGCAGAATGGTAGTGTTTTGAGCGCGTTGCTGCCTGTTACAGCAAGTAAGTGTAAAGAAAAATATGAAAGTAAAAAATTTGATGAAAATTTTGTTCATGAAAAACGAAATTTGGTTGATAATGTTCCCTAATAACGAGAACAAAGATATTTAACTTTGCCGTGATCATGAAAAAATGGTTTCAATTTGTATTGTTTTTTGACCGATTAATTGGTTTGAACGTAATTTACGGTAGAAAACTATTTTTGTTCTCAAATTTGCTAAATTGAAAGAAGTCAGATCATTGGCAAAGCAAACCATGATCTATGGTTTGGGTACTATAGTTCCAAGATTTCTGAACTATGGGATTTTGACATTTTTTTATACAAGGATATTTCAAAAAGGAGAATATGGAATTATTACCGAGCTTTATGCATGGATGGTGCTCCTGCTTGTTATCCTGACCTATGGAATGGAAACCGGATTCTTCAGATTTGCTCAGGATAGAAAAAATTATGAGAAAGTTTATAGTACTGCTTTGTTCAGCCTTTTTATTACATCAACTACTTTCCTGATTCTTGTAAATATTTTTATTCATCCTATTTCTGTAGCATTAAAATATGAAAATAATACCGATTATATAAGACTGTTTGCAGCTATTATTGCAATTGATGCCTTTTGCGCCATTCCGTTTGCAAGATTGAGGAATGATAATAAACCTTTAGTATTCAGTATTATAAAGATTTTGAATGTAATTGTTACAATTATTGCAGTCATTTTTTTATTAGTAATCGGACCAAAGTTTTATATAAACGGCCCTGTTTGGTTTCGAAATGTATATGATCCTGAATATGGTGTTGGTTATGTTTTAGTGTCGAATCTGATTGGAAGTACTTTTACCTTATTATTACTTCTTCCCTATATAATCAGGACAAAACCAATATTTGACATTACTCTTTGGAAGAGAATGCTGACATATTCTTTTCCACTTTTAATCGCCGGCTTGAGTGGTTCAATAAATGATGCCATTGATAAGATATTATTGAGAAGGTTGATTGGAAATGATACAGGCCTGGAAATGGTTGGCGAATATGGAGCTGGTTATAAAATTGCGGTATTAATGGCTCTGTTTATTCAAATGTTCCGTTTTGCAGCTGAGCCTTTTTTCTTCGAGAGAGCTAAATTTGAGAATGCAAAAGAGACATATGCTTTTGTAATGAAATATTTTGTGATTACAATGTTGTTAGTATATCTTGGCATTAATCTCTACATATCAGGGATTCAATATATTATTGGAGAATCTTTTAGAGATGCTATAATTATAGTACCTATTGTGAGCATGGGTTATCTTCTTTATGGTATTTATATCAATCATAGTATATGGTATAAATTGAACGACCTTACAAAATATGGAATCTATATAACCCTTATTGGTACCTTGATTACAATCTTAATTAATGTATTGTTGATTCCTGTTTACGGATATATGGCTTCAGCCTGGGCCCATGTAGCATCATATGGTGTAATGATTATTATGTCTTTTATATTTGCCAGAAATCATTTTAGGATCAATTATAATATGAAAAGCCTTATTCCGTATTTTATATTGGCGATTGGCATGGTTGTGTTTAGCAGAGTCTTTAGATATGGATCTCTTTTCACCGAATTGATAATTAATACTTTCTTTATATTGATTTTTATAATCTTTGCACAGTTTAAAGATCAGACAATTTCAATTTTTTTGAAAAAGGAGATGAAATGAAAATTAAAATAGTTAACAGATCAAAACATGATTTGCCATCTTATGCAACAATTGCATCTGCTGGGATGGACCTGCGTGCGAATCTTAAAGAGCCGGTTGTTCTTAAACCTATGCAGAGAATTATGGTTCCTACAGGTTTGTATATTGAAATTCCTGTTGGGTATGAAGCTCAGATCAGACCAAGAAGTGGGCTGGCATTCAATTATGGAATAGGGATTGTTAATGCCCCGGGGACTATTGATGCGGATTACAGAGGTGAAATTTGTGTGATCCTTATAAATTTTTCGGATAAAGATTTCGTTGTAAAAGACGGTGAGAGAATCTGTCAAATGGTAATTACTAAACACGAGAAGGCCGAATGGGTTAATGTTGATTCCCTTGAGAAAACCGAGCGGGGTCATGGAGGATTTGGGCACACAGGGAATATTTGATTATGAAAAAGCAAAATATAATACTTACAGCTATTTTAGTTTTTATTGTTATATGTTTACTTTCTTGTGGAAGGAATCTTTCACAGACTTCCATTTCTCAGGAAGTGAAGCTTAAATCCTACGATTCTTCAAGGTTTGATTACTATTTTATTGAAGCAGTCAAACAAAAATTAATGGGCAATATCGGAGAAGCTTTACAAAGGCTCGAACAGTGTCTAAAGATTAACCCTGAAAGTGATGCAGCTTATTTTCAGAAAGCTCAGCTTCTCGTTGGCCTTGGCGATAATGCTCAGGGGAAGGTATTTGCAATTAAAGCTCATACTTTGGATCCTGATAATTTCTGGTATCTGATGATGCTTGCGGGACTATATTATAATGATCAAAATATTGATAGTGCTATAATTTTTTATGAGAAAGCTGTCGTTCTTTATCCGGATAGAGATGATTTATTATTGAATTTAGGAAATTTATACAGTGAAAGTGGTAAATATGATAATGCAGATTTGATTTTTAAACGTTTTGATCAAAAGTATGGCCTAAATGAAACTTCAACTGTTGCAAGTATTAAGAATCTTATGCTTGCGAAAAGATATGATGAGGCGTTGGAAAAGACCAATTTACTTTTGAATGAGTTTCCTGACGAAACGCTATACAATGGATTACTTGCTGAAATTTACCATGCAAAAGGAGAAAATGATAAAGCAACAAATGTTTATAAAAAACTTCTTGTTAAAAATCCTGATGAGCCTGCTGTACAATTATCATATTGTGATTTTCTTTTAAATTCAAAAAGTTATAAGGAATTCTTTTTGTTCCTTAACAAGCCGTTGTTGAATGAAGATTTAGCGCGTGAAAATAAAATTTCATTGATGGGAAGATTAATTGAAACCCCTGAAATTGTCTATCAATATGCAAATAATATTCAGGTTGCTCTGATGATTCTTGAGGCAGATAACATAAATGATGATTTAATTTTACTCTTGCGTCCAGAATTATTGATTAAACAAAATAAATTTGAAGATGCAGCTCAGAGACTTGAAGAAATTATTTCCGGAAATCCTGATAATTACTTTGCATGGGAAAAGCTTCTTCTGGTTTATCTTGAGCAAAAGAATTTTAAAAAGCTTCAGGAGAAAGGTAGGGAATGTTCTACTAGGTTTAATATGTCTTTCCTTGCGAAAATGCTTTACGCATGGGGGGCAACAGAAAATAGAGATTACGATGTTGCTGTTGATGAACTTAGAAAGGCAGCTATTCTTGCTGGAGATAACAAGGAAATGATTATGCAGGTGCTTAGTTTGAGGGCCGATGTTTATTATCGTCAAAAGAGATATAATGAAGCGTTTGATACATTTGATCAAGCACTTAAAGTCGATAACAATGATCTTACTATATTGAATAATTATGCTTATTACCTTGCTGAGCAGAATTTGAGATTAAAGGAAGCTGAAATTATGTCGGAGCGAGTTATTAAAACTGAATCCGATAATCCGACTTTTCTGGATACTTACGGATGGGTACTCTATAAAAGAGGAAAATTACGTCAGGCTCAGAAAGTCATGGAATCAATTATTAGTAAAGAAGGAGAACACGATCCTGTTATGTATGAACATCTAGGTTATATATTTAAGAAGAGGCGGGATTGTAAGAATGCTGTAATTAACTGGAACATTGCTCTTAAACTCGACAGTACAAAAACCGAACTTAGAGAGGAGATTAAAAGATGTCTTGGAGACTGATTGTTGTTTTATTGATATTTATTTTGTCTTCATGCTCTGTAACAAAAAGAAGCAAGAGCTTGACAGATAGTTTTTCAGGTAAGATTAATTTAACTTATGAGGATCTTAATTCAATAAATCTTACGACTTATGATTTTAATATTAGAAAAGCAACAATCGAATTGAATGGTAAACTTGGAAGTCAAAAAATTTTAGCAAGCATTCGATATAGGCGACCTTGCAATTACCTTATAAGTCTTAATAGCAGGCTTGGTATAGAGGTGGCAAGGATATTTTTAGATAGTGATACTGTTTTAGTTAATGATAGAATAAACCGCAAATTGTTTTATGGTTCTCTAGAGTATATTGAGGCTAAATATGGTATTTCAAAAAATGCTATTCCATTAATATTTGGGGATTATATTTTTGATTCAAATGGAATATATGATAAATGTATTAACGGAAAAATTGGTTTTATTGAATTTGTTGAAAACCGAAGAATATCCGGAGAGATAAATTGCTCAAATTACAAGATTATTAGTGTTTTATTTGGTGGAGAATCCGGAGGTGGGCAAATACAAATTCAATATGATAATTTTATGGATAGACAAGGTGTTATATTTCCACGGAATATTAAAATGAATGACAATAAAGGCGATATTTCATTAACTATTGATTATTCCGATGTTGATTTTGATGCTGTTGGTGATATTAATTTTGTTCCTGGAAACGGATATCAAAGTGTTCTGTTACAATGAATAAATTGTTTTTTTTAACTGTTTTTTTAATTTTTTTGTTTTCCGGATATAACTATGCGCAATCAAGAGCTGATCTTGAGGAGGAGAGGAGAAAAACACTGGAGGAAATAGCCTATGTTGATGAAGTTCTAAAGAATACTGAGAAGGAAAAGAACGAGAGTTTATATTCGCTAAAAATATTATCAAATAAACTTTCTTTAAGAGAGTCTGTTGTTAAAGGAATGAATGATGAGATTAATTTGCTTAATGAAAGGATTGAACTTAATATTTTGGCTATTGATATGATGGAAAGTGATCTTGTTATTCTTAAGAACGATTATTCAAATTCGATATTGAACTCTTATAGATTAAGAAAGTCAAATCCGGAAATCATCTATATACTATCTGCAAAAGATTTTAATCAGGGATATAAAAGGCTTAAATATCTTCAGCAGATTACTGAGTTTCGGAGAAATGAATCAGAGATAATTGCTGAATTAAAGCAGGAGATTGGCGAAACTAAAACTATGCTGGAAAGTGATTTAAGAAGAGTTTCCGATTTAAAGATTACGGAGGAACAACAGAAGAATCTTTTAAAAAGTGAACAAACAAGAGAACAGAAAATTTTAAAATCCTTAAGAAATAAGGAAAAGCAATTACAGACAGGGCTCGAGGAAAAGAAAAGAATTGCCGGTCGAATAGAAAAAGAGATTGCCAGAATCATTGAAGAGGAAAGGAAGAAAGCAAGTGGTGGTGTTCTTACTCCTGAACAAATGTTGATAAGTGATGATTTTGTTGAAAATAAGGGGAGGTTGCCATGGCCTGTTGAACGGGGTGTTATAACAAGTCATTTTGGAAGACATGCACATCCGATATTGAAATATGTTACAGAAGATAATATTGGAATTGAGATTACAAGTCAGCCAAATACAGTTGCAAGAAGTATTTTTAAAGGTGAGGTGTCAGCCGTTTCCTCCATCCAGGGTGCAAATATGACTGTTATTATTAAACATGGAAAATACTTGTCTGTGTATAATAATCTTGTAAGAGTAAGAGTTAAAAAGGGAGATCATGTTGATATAAAACAGATAGTTGGTGATATATACCAGAATCCTGCGGAAAATAATAACTGCATTTTAAAGTTTATGATCTTTGAAGAAAGGAATGCTCTTGATCCTGAAGCATGGATATCAAAAATGTGACTTGTATTGAAACAAATAAAAAAAAATTCAGTATAAGAAAAATACATGACAAAAAAATGCTGAAGAAATACAAAATAGCATCAAAGATCGACAATCTGCGTATAATAGAGAATGCTATTGATAATATAACTGCAGAGATTGGTATAAGCCAGGATTATTACGGCAAGATACTTATAGGAACACTTGAGGCTGTCAATAATGCTATAATTCACGGTAATAAATCTGTTGAAAATAGATTTGTAAATGTTGATCTGAAAATTGCTGATGCTGATCTTGAAGTCACTGTTACCGATCAGGGTGACGGGTTTAAGCCTTCAGAAGTACCAGATCCTACGAGACCTGAAAATATTGAAGCACTTAATGGGCGAGGAATTTTTTTGATGTCAAAGCTTGCTGATGATATAAAGTTTAACGAGAAAGGGAATGAAGTGACTTTAATTTTTAAAAATGTCAGGGCTTGAAAATCAGAATTTTTTATGATCAGGTTAAATTCAGATTAAAAGGTAGCAAACAAGTATTAAACATTATTGAAAAGGTCATCAGGACTGAAAAAATGTATCCGGATGACCTTATTTTTATTATTACTGTTGACAAGGAGATCAGGAGGATAAATAAAGAATTTCTAAATCATGATTATTACACTGATGTTATTGCGTTTGATTATAATGAAGGAAATATTCTCAGAGGAGAGGTTTATATTAGCCTGGAGACAGTTAAGCGAAATTCTATCAGGTATAAAGTTAGTCTCAGGGAGGAATTAATCAGGGTTATGATTCATGGAACATTACATTTATGTGGCTATAATGATGGAAATGATTGCGAAAGAGAAATTATGTTTCAAAAGGGGGAATCCTGGATTTTGAAGTTAAGAGATAGATGAGGTTTTATTATAACATAATTGTTGTTGGTGGAGGCCATGCTGGCTGTGAAGCCGCCCATGCAGCTGCTAGAATGGGAATGCGAACGCTATTAATTACAATGGACATGACAAAATTTGCCCAAATGTCATGTAATCCTGCTATGGGTGGTATTGCTAAAGGTCAGATTATTAGGGAGATTGATGCACTAGGAGGATTGAGTGCCCTAATTACTGATAGAAGCATGATTCAATATCGGATGCTTAATCGATCGAAGGGACCTGCAATGTGGAGTCCCAGGGCTCAATGTGACAGGCTCTTGTTCTCAATTGAATGGAGAAAAGCACTTGAAGCTACTGATAATCTTTTTATCTGGCAGGAAGAAGTTGTGGAACTTATTCTTGATGGAGACCGGGTTATTGGAGTGGAAACATCTTATGGAACAAAGATGTATTGTGATGCTGTAATACTTACAAATGGGACTTTTTTAAACGGATTGATGCACGTTGGATTTAACAGAAAAGTTGGTGGAAGAGCTGGTGATGTTGCATCAGTAGGGCTAAGTAAACAGTTGGCTGAAATTGGTTTTATTGTTGAGAGGATGAAAACCGGAACAAGTGCCCGAATTGATGGAAGAACAGTAGATTTTGGTGCAATGATTGAACAAAGGGGCGATGGGGAAGGAAGATGTTTTTCCTTCTTAAATAGAAACTTTGAGATTGAAAATGCAAAAAGTTGTTATATTGTATACACTAATGAGGATGTGCATGAGGAATTAAGAAAAGGATTGGAATTCAGTCCGCTTTTTAGAGGTATTATAAAAGGAAGAGGTCCAAGATATTGTCCGAGCATTGAAGATAAGATTGTCACCTTTAAAGATAAAACAGCTCATCAACTTTTTATTGAACCCGAAGGAAGGGACACTATTGAATATTATGTTAGTGGATTTGCCAGTAGTTTGCCTCTTGAAGTTCAGTTGAAGGCTTTAAGAAAAATTCCAGGCCTTGAAAATGTTGAAATATTCCGTCCTGGCTATGCTGTTGAATATGATTTTTTTCAGCCCATACAGCTAAAGAAGACTCTTGAAACAAAAAGGATTGAAGGTTTATATTTTGCCGGGCAGATTAATGGTACAACAGGTTATGAGGAAGCTGGTGCACAAGGAATTATGGCTGGTATAAATGCTGTTCTCAAGATTAAAGGGATGAATGAGATGGTCTTTGGGAGAGATGAAGCATATATTGGTGTTCTTATAGATGACCTTGTTACAAAAGGAGTTGATGAGCCATACAGAATGTTTACTTCAAGGGCGGAATTCAGGATTCTGCTTCGACAGGATAATGCTGATGAGAGACTAACCATGAAAGGCTACGAAATTGGGTTGGCTGGAAAAGAGCGGATAGATCTTTTACTTAGGAAACAATCCCTTATTACAGATACTATGTATTTATTGAATCATAGCAGCATTGAGCCATCTGTAATTAATACATTCCTAAATGCTTCCGGTACGAATGTGATTATGCAAAAAGTTAAAGCTATCTCGCTTGCGGCTAGACCTCAAATTAAAGTACTTGATTTGCTTGATTTCATTGAAGAGGGAGCCTTTCTTAAAAGGAAAGCTGGTGACATGTTGAATGAAATCTGTGAGGCAGTTGAGATTAAAGTTAAATATGAGGGGTATATAGAAAGGGAGAAAGTAATCGCTGATAAAATTAACCGGCTGGAAAAATTGAGAATACCTGATGATATTGATTTCAATGAATTATTATCAATTTCTATAGAGGGAAGGCAAAAATTAACAAAGGTTAAACCAAAGACTATTGGTCAGGCTGGAAGAATTAGTGGTGTCTCTCCGTCCGACATTAATATTCTTCTTATGTACCTTGGAAGATAATTTGTTCCACGTGGAACAATATTATTTATTATTTTAGAATTTTTATTTTAATATCATGATAATAGAGTCTAACTTAATTGATATTCATAATAGTGAAATTTATCCTGCGAGGCTAACTATTATTGAGAAAAAGATTCAGATAATCGAACGATTGAATAAACCAGCAGACGGTTTTCTGATTCCAGGTCTTATTGATTCTCACATTCATATTGAGAGTTCAATGGTTACTCCTTCTTCATTTGCAGAACAGGCCGTTTCACGTGGAACAACCAGTGTAGTATCTGATCCCCATGAAATAGCAAATGTGCTTGGCATTGATGGGGTTAGTTTCATGATGAAAAATGCGGAAATAGTACCTCTTAAATTCTGGTTTGGCGCACCATCATGTGTGCCTGCAACAAAATTCGAATCGACGGGTGGAATAATTGATCAGTCAGATATAGAAGAATTACTCAGTAATGAGAAAATTAAATTTCTGGCTGAAATGATGAATTTTCCCGGAGTAATAAATGACGATACGGAAGTTCACAATAAATTAAAAGCAGCGTTAAAGGCAGGAAAACCAATTGATGGGCATGCTCCAGGACTGACAGGAAATGATTTAAAGAAATATGTTGAATCAGGAATAACAACAGATCATGAATGTACATCATTACGTGAAGCACTTGAAAAGATTGAGCTGGGAATGAAGATACTTATACGTGAAGGCAGTGCAGCACGTAACCTTTCTGAACTGAAAAGCTTGATTTCTACTCATCCTGATATGGTCATGCTGTGCAGCGATGATTTGCATCCGGAAACACTTATGGGAGGACATATTGACAGGTTGATAATAGAACTTCTGAAAGAAGGTTTTGATCTTTTTAAAGTAATAAGAAGCTGTACATTGAATCCTGTTAAACATTATTCTCTTGATGCAGGTCTGCTACGGGCTGGAGATCCTGCAGATTTTGTTGTATTAAGTAACTACATGAATATGGATATCCTGGAAACATGGATTGATGGGGAAAAAGTTTTTGAAAAGGGCAGGACTCTCTTTACTTATTCAAGTAGCAATGTGGTAAATAATTTCAAATCATCAGTAATAACTGAAGACCAGCTTAAAGTTAAAAATGAAGGAAACAGAATACGAGTAATTGGTGTTTCTGATGGTAGTCTTTTGACAAAAGAATTAATATTTAATTCAGGTAAGGAAGAATTTGTCGAATCTGATAATCTGAACGATATTCTGAAAATAGTCGTAAAAGACAGATACAATGATGCTCCACCGGCAATCGCGTTTGTTAAAGGATTCGGGCTTAAAACAGGAGCCTTTGCCAGTTCTGTGGCTCACGACAGTCACAATATTATATGTGTCGGGACAAATGATAAGGATATTGTTTCAGCAATCAATGGTATAGTAGGGACGAAAGGCGGTCTTTCAGTATCAGATAATAATTCAGTTGATCTGCTTCCTCTTCCTTTTGCAGGACTAATGTCTGATATGCCGGTTAAAAATGTTGCCGCTGAATATGAAAGACTAACATCAAAGGTCAGATCAATGGGCAGTAATCTTTTAGCACCGTTTATGACATTATCATTCATGGCCCTGCTCGTTATACCGCAATTAAAGCTAAGTGACAAAGGATTGTTTGATTCCGGTAAGTTTAATTTTGTTCCCTTGTTCAGAGAATAATTATCATTTTTATTCCAGAATAATTATATTTCTTTGAGTAATGTCAATTGATCTGGAAAAAATATCAAATCATTTACCTGAAAGACCGGGTGTCTACCAGTTTCTGGATCTGAAGCAGAATATCATTTACATAGGGAAGGCAAAAAACCTTAAGAAACGTGTAAGTTCATATTTTGCAAAAAATCAATCAGCCAAGACAAAAATCATGCTTAAAAAAGCTGAAAGATTAAGTTATGTGGTAGTTGATTCTGAAGCTGATGCACTATTACTTGAAAATAATCTGATTAAGGAATACCAACCAAGATATAATATACTGCTTAAGGACGATAAAACATTCCCCTGGATATGCATTAAAAAAGAATTATTCCCAAGAGTATTCAGCACACGGACTCTGATTAAGGATGGATCATCATATTTTGGTCCCTATACGTCAGCACTTATGGTCAAGACTTTTTTGACAATAATAAGGCAACTCTACAAACCAAGAACCTGCATTTTTAGTTTTACAAATGAAAATATTAAATCAGGTAAATTCAAAGTGTGTCTTGAATACCATATCGGGAACTGTAAAGGACCATGTGTTGGCCTGCAAAGTGAGGAAGAGTATGAAGAGAATATTAAGCAGATCAGAAGTATTCTGAAAGGAAACATCTCAACAGTAATTGATCAATTAAAAAAGCAGATGTTTGAATATTCTTCAGCGACCCGCTATGAAGAAGCTCAGATAATCAAGGATAAGATTGAAATCCTGAACAAATTCAAAAGTCATTCGACAGTAGTCAGCAACACTATAAAAAATGTTGATGTTTATGGGTTTGTACAGGATGAATACAACACATTTATAAGTTATCTTAAAGTTGTTAATGGAGCTGTGATACAAGCATATACACTTGAAATGAAAGGAAAGGTAGATGAAGACAAGGAATCTTTGCTCAGCTCCGGAATTACAGAAATAAAGCAAAGATTATCAGGTGATTCGCCAGAATTCATAATACCTTTTAAACCTGATATACAATTTGAGAATATAAAATATACTGTTCCACTGAGAGGAGAAAAACTTAAGCTTCTGCAACTTGCAAATAGAAATGCCTTATATTTTATGATGGAACAAAAGAAAAAGAGACTCGATATAAGTACAAAAGACCGGACCGTGAAAAACCTGGCTAAACTGAAAGCAGATCTTCATATGTCTCAGTTACCTGTTCATATTGAATGTTTTGATAACTCAAATATAATGGGTAAAAATCCGGTTGCTTCATGTGTTGTTTTCAGAAACGGTAAGCCATCAAAAAAGGAATACAGGCACTTCAATATTAAATCTGTTCAGGGCTCTAACGATTTTGCTTCAATGGAAGAAGTAATTTTTAGAAGATATAGCAGAATTATTCGGGAAAACCTTGCTTTACCGCAATTGATAGTTGTTGACGGAGGAAAGGGACAGTTATCGTCAGCTGTCAGAAGTCTTAAGAACTTGCATCTGGATGATAAAATTACAATAATAGGAATTGCTGAAAAACTGGAAGAGATTTATTTCCCCGGTGATAATGTGCCGTTATACCTGGATAAAAACTCTGTAAGCCTTAAAATAATTCAGCAGCTTCGTAACGAAGCGCATCGTTTTGGAATTAATTTTCATCGGGATAAAAGATCATCAGAAATGTTAAGGTCAACACTTGATGACATTAAAGGTATTGGAAACAAATCAAAAGAAATATTATTAAAAAATATTGGATCGGTTGATAAAATCAGAAAAGCTCGTTTTGAGGAATTGAAAAATCTTATCGGTAGTCACAAGGCAGAAATTATTGTCGATTTTTATAAAAACAATCCTGAAACTGAATAAATTTCAAAATATTTTACCTGCTTACAAACAGTTGATATATAATTAAATATATTGATATTACTACAGCTTTACTTCATGAGAATTCAATATTTTTCTGACTTCTGCGAACCCCCTTGTAATTTTAAGCCTGAGACATATAAATTTTCTTATTTATCTTTCCGGAAAAGCTGGGGGAAAGAAATTTTCAGATCCTCTGCTATATCAGTTGAACCTGCTGTATAAAACACGTTCATTCCGAGATTTTCTGCTGCCCTGGTGTTCCCTTCAAAGTCATCGATGAAAAGACATTCACTAAATTTCAATTTGTATTTTTCTGCGAGGATTCTGTAAATATTTGGATCCGGTTTGGAGCACTTCACTTTAGCTGATATTATTCCTCCATCGAAATATGTGAAAAATTCAAAGGAGCTTTTTATTTCCCCAAAAATATCCTGGGGAAAGTTTGATAGAAAATATAAGCCGAAATTTTGTTCTTTAAAAACAGGAAGAAGACGGGCATTTTTTTCAAGAGGGAACATAATATCTGTACGTAAATCAAAAATTTGGGCTATTTCAGGCTTTTTAAGCGATGATTTTACCGAGAGGATATCTATAGCCTCAGCTGTTGTAATACTTCCGTTATCTATCATTGCCCATTCTCTACTGCGGAAAATATCGTTAAGAATAACGTCTCTGATACTTAAAGGGTAATTATTCTTTTCCAAATATTCAGCAGGCCTGAAACTGATTAAAACATTCCCCAGGTCAAAGATTATATTCTTAATCATATTAAGGATTTTTCATGCTTATTGGCTGTCCCGTTGCTTCAAGAACATTCCACCAGAGCTCACCGTCGATGTCCATCTTTTTTCTTTTTGCTACCGCCATTGGAATCGGGAGCAAGGTGAATTCATCATTCCAGTATCCGACAACAAAATCTGTTTTTCCTGAAAGAGCGGCATGAACTGCGTTTTGTGCAAGAAGATTGCAGAATTTACTATCGTTGGCATTGGCTGGTGCGCTTCTAACGATGTAGCTTGGGTCAATGTATTTAATTGAAAAAGGAAATCCTTTTGAATTGAATTCTTCCTCGATCTTTTCCTTGAGGAAAACACCAATATCTTTATGTTTGATATTACCTGATTCATCCAGTTCCTGGTCGCCATCTTCAAATAAGTCCTGACCTGCTCCTTCTGCAACAACTATCACCGCATGATGTCTTTCTTTCAGTCGTTTGTGCAGTATTTTAAGAAAACCTCTGGGTCCGTAAAGGTCAAAAGCTATTTCAGGTACTAGAACAAAATTAACTTCCTGAATTGCAAGAGCGGCACTTGCAGCAATAAAACCCGAATCACGGCCCATAAGTTTTACCAGTGCAATTCCATTATTTGCTCCGTGTGCTTCATTATGGGCGTTTCGAATTATGTCGTTTGCAATTGAAAATGCCGTTTCAAACCCAAATGATTTTTGGATAAGGTCAATATCATTATCAATTGTTTTAGGAATGCCGGCAACAGAAATCCTTAAGTTTCTTTTTTCAATTTCTTTGAAAATAGCATGTGCTCCCTTTAGCGTTCCGTCACCTCCTATGCAAAAAAGAACATTTATATTAAGAATCTCCAGTGTGTCAACCATTTCCGAGATGTTCTGATTGCCTCTTGAAGTTCCAAGGATTGTACCACCCAATAAATGTATACCTCTTACCATTGAAGGTGTAAGTTCCACAACGGGATGATTATATTTTGAGACCAGACCCTGATAGCCGTATTTTATGCCAAGTATTCTGTTTATTCCATACCTGTAATACAGCTGGTTAACAAGACTTCTGATAACATTATTGACTCCTGGACAAAGTCCGCCGCATGTGACAATTGCAACTTTTGTTTTTGCCGGTTCAAAGAATATATTCTCTTTTGGACCAGCTTTCTCAAAAGAAACGGGCATTTCTCCGCTTTCTTTGTATTTAATGAAACTAGCGACAGAAGTATCATAAATAATTCTGTCATCATCATCAACAAACTTGTAAACAGGCCTATCAGGCCGCGGACTATGTTTCAGAGGAGAAATAACATTTCCTTTTCCCAGGTTCTTTACCAGAAAATCATCGTATTTCATATTTTCCTTATTTGATTTCTTTAAAGCCCAAACAATGCTTTTAAAGTACCAAAATTAGTTAATTTTTTGAATGATTGGCAAATAACAAAATAATGAAAAATCAATATAAGTTAAGTTCAGGTAAGACTCTATTTTTGAATGATTTGTTTAATTCTCCCTATTTGCCCGCTTTCAAGCCTGACTTTTATTCCATGAGGATGATTTGGGGAAGTTGTCAATACTTCCTTCACTTTTCCTCCTGTTAGTTTTCCTGTCCGTTTATCTTCAGTCAGTTCAACTAAAACTGTACTTCCCGGGCGAATATCCGCTCTGCGGGTTCCATCTAAGACAATTGTTCTAATAAGAGAATCCATACAATATATTTAATAAGATAGTGATAATAGAAATACTTTTCTGTTATAAATAAAGCAAATTATGTGTATAATGATATTTTAAAAAGGAATAGGCCTAATAGCCTGCTTTAACTTTTGTCTTGATCCTATAAATTCCTTTACTGGCAGTTATAATGAGACTTTTTTTGTCCTTATCGCCAAAGCAAACATTACTTGTCCAGCCTTCGGGCACACTAATGTTTCCTAATCTCCGGCCGGTTTTATCAAAGATTGTTACACCTCTTCCGGTTAGATACAGGTTACCTTCTGAATCTAATGTTATACCATCTGATCCCATTTCGCAAAAGAGAGTTTTATCAGTTAAGGATCCGTCTGGATTTATAGTATAAGACCATGTTTTATTGTCTTTTATATCAGCGACATACAGTTTTTTCCCATCCGGAGTGCTTATAATTCCATTAGGACCGCGAAGATCATCTACAACACGTATTACAGTTTTCATGTCGGGCTGTATATAATAAACGCATTCCTTATCCTGTGGCATATTTGTATGATTCCAGTACTTACGTACATAAAAGGGATCGGTAAAATATATGTGTCCGGTCGAAGTTATCCAGATATCATTAGGGCCGTTATATGGTTTTCCATCGAAAGTTCCGGAAATAATTTCAACTTTTTTCTTAGGAGAAATACGAATAATTTGATTTTTTTCATCAGCACAGGACCACAGATATCCTTTTTTGTCCATAAAGAGTCCATTAGACCTAAGAGCTGGCTCCAAATACACTGAAAGGCCTGTTTTAAAATTGTAAACCATTATTCTGTTATTAGGTTGATCGGTAAAATAAATATTTCCTTTTTTATCGATTGTCGGACCTTCAGTAAAATCAAATCCGTCTGCAAGCTTTTCCAGGACGGCACCTTCTTTAATAATTCCTTCCAGACCGGTGGTTTCCTGCGCCTTAACATTACAAAAGATGAAGGATATAACAGCTATCATTAAGAATAATTTGTTTGTGTTCATAATAATTATTTGGTTAATTAGGGTGAATTACTTATTTGTGAAGAATCTTAAGTAGATTATGTTTATAATTATAATCACGATTTTAAAACTTTTTTCATTCTTTCCATACAATTATCGATCTGTTCGAGTTGTTCAAATCCGATTATTATCATATCGACAGTACCAAGGCCTAGTACAAACTTCAGAGACTCGTCAAGTTTTTCGGGTTCATTTTTAAAGCTGCCGCTACCGAAGACCTTCATTGCTATAACGCCTTTACCTGCTTTATGAAGTTTTTCTATTACAGGTGTAACTGCTTCCGGTTTAGGTGTGTCCATTGAGGCGCCAAAGGGATTAATACGAACATGTATCACATCAACCCAGGGACTGGCTGCAGCGGCTTCCATTGCCGGAAGGGAGTGGATAGAAGCACCGTGCGCACGAATAATGCCTTTGGCTTTAAGTGAATCGAGTACGTCCATTTGTCGCTTATATTCATCAGTCCAGCTACCGCTTGTCATAAGGTGCAGTTGTACGATATCGATATAATCAGTATTAAGTTCTTTTCTGAAACGATCAATAATTAAATTGGCATCCGAAATTTTGGGGTCCGAAAGAGCTTTCTGGTTAAGCATAATTTTTGTATTAATTATATAATTTTCTCTTGGGATCCCTTTCAGAGCCCTTGCAGTATAGGTATGTGTTCCATAGTTATCTGCACAGTCAAAGAAGCGAATACCTTTGTCGTAGGCATATTTTATAATTTTTTCTGCTATACCAGATCTTGTAATACTTGAACTGTTATTATAACCATTGTATCCGGTTCCCATTCCAAGCAGGGTTGTTTTTATTCCGGTTTTTCCAAGTGTTATTTGTCTCAGAGGGTTTGCCTGCTCTGCTATAGGAGAATATCCCATAAAGTCGCCAATCAGCAGAGTGCCGGTTCCGGCTGCTGCGTATGAGACAAATTCTCTTCTTGTGATTTTTTTCTTATTCATAGTAACAAGTTTAAAGTTACGTTAATTTTAATTTTTCAAATATTGCTTCGGGACGGATAGGTTTTCCATTTTTAACTGCCGCGCATGTAACCTTTGCCTGTACAATTAATTTTTCATCAGGTTGTCTGTAAATGTCCTGGATAAATACAAGTTTTACATTTCCTTCTTTTTGTATTACTGATTTTACAACAAATTTATCATGACTTCTTAAAGGATATTTATAGTTTATCTCTATCCTCGATACTATTAGATCTATTCCTTCATTATGAAGTGCAGAAAAACTTATATCCCTGGAGATCAGAAATTCATGCCTTGCATGTTCAAGATAATGCTGATAGTTTGCGTTATTTACTACTCCCTGAATATCGCATTCGTAATCCCTGACGCCAAATTCAATTGCATGTATATATTCTTTATTTTCAGTCATTATGTTCTCCGATTCTACTTAAGATATTTTTCAAAGAATTTTTTTAACCCCACATGAAATTTATGAATATTATTAAATGTAAAACATCAGAATACACTGTCCGGAAATATAATTAATATCATCTCCTTTAGCAAATCAAGAGCTTTTTTGTTTTAAATTTAATTTGCTTAAAGTTTACCATTGTAACTGTTAATATAAGCTTTAAATAACATGAAAACCATTTTCCAAGATAATCAGAAATAAGTATAAAGACTTAAAAATTAACATAAAAAAATATCCAACATTAATTTTGATTTATTTGGTATAAGATTTTAAAAAAGTCTTATGAAAAATTCTGGAACAGCCGATGGTTATCTCTTTTCAAAGAGATATTCAAACTACATTTTCATTTTGCTTTTTCTGTTATATATGTTTGATTATATCGACAGGATGGTTATTACATCAATGTTTCCGGCTATTGAGAAAGACTGGGGCATAACTCATGCACAGAGCGGTATGCTTGTCTCGGCAGTTTACTGGGCAATAGTATTGCTTACTTTCCCTGTGTCTTTGTTGGTTGACAGGTGGAGCAGGACAAAGATGATTGGAATAATGGCAATAATGTGGAGTGTAGCAACAGCTTTGTGCGCATTTACAGGAAATTACATACAGCTTTTTATGGCACGGATGTTTATCGGAATAGGAGAAGCTGGCTATGCTCCGGGCGGCAGTGCAGTAATTTCAGGACTTTACCCTCAGGAAAAGCGTTCAAGAATGATGGGCCTTTGGAACGCATCAATTCCTGTCGGAACAGCTATCGGTCATTTGCTTGGCGGACTGATTGCAGTCAAGCTTGGATGGAAGTATGCTTTTGGTATTGTGGCTATACCCGGATTAATTATTGCAATATTGTTTCTGTTTATTAAAGATTATAAGACAGTTGATCTGGCATTTTTTGACAGGAATTCACGGAAGGTTAAAATGGATAGAAAGGATATGATACGTGAGTTTACGACTCGTCTGTCTGTTATATATACTTATTTTGGTATTGCAGCTGTGGTTTTTGTGACAACATCACTGATTACCTGGTTATCAACATATTTTCAGAATGTAAATGGGCAGCCAATGGATGTTGCAGCAAGAAACGCAAGCCTTGTTATGGTACTTGCTGTTGTTGGAGCACCAGTGGGTGGGTTTCTGACTGACGCATGGCATAAAAGACAGAAGAATGCCAGATTGCTTTTTCCTGCTATTTCAACACTTTTTACAGCGGTTATACTGTTTATAGCTTTACGATTAAACGGATCAATCCAGTATATTGCCTTTCTTTTAGTTGGAGTATCTGTCACATGTTTTCTGGCCGGTTCTATTTCTGTAACCCAGGATGTCATTCATCCTGGTCTCCGGGCAACATCGTACGCTATTGCTGTAATTATTCAGAATCTTCTGGGATCATCAATGGCTCCGGTAGTACTAGGAAGGATTTATGATAAATCGAATATTGAAACAGCTCTTTCAATACTTCCGTTTGTTCTTATTATAGGAGCAGTATTGTTCTATCTGGGATCAAGGTATTATGATTCTGACATGAATAAGGTTGCCAAGATTAAACTGGAAGCTGCTGTCTGAAAACAGGCAAATTCATTTATTCCTGGAAGTAGTATAATAAATGAATTTTTTCAGCGAATTTTTATAATCACAGTCCTGATATGAATCAAGAATTGCCAGAGCTTTGTCGCGGAACAAGTTCATTTTAAGTTCTGCATATTCCAAGCCTCCGGAAGCAGAGACAAAATCAATTACTTCTTTAATTTCATCCTTCGTTTTCTTCTTTCTTTTTACGATGGCCATTACCTTTTTTTTCTGTGACGAAGAAGCAATTTCCAGGGCATGGATTAAAGGTAATGTCAGTTTTCTCTCCTTGATATCGTTTCCAACTATTTTACCCGTTAGCCCATTAGTTTCATAATCAAGGAGATCATCCCTTATCTGGAATGCAATTCCGATATTTTCACCAAATTCTTTCATCTGCTGGATAATGTCAGAATTTTCAGTTGCCGACCGGGCGCCAGTTGCTGTACAGGCTGCAACAAGCGCTGCTGTTTTGCTCATGATTATTTTATAATAATCCGGCTCTTTTATGTTCAACTTCCTTGATTTTTGAAGTTGAAGCAGTTCCCCTTCTGTCATCGCCTTTACAGCCTCCGAGACAATTTCAAGCATTTCAAATTTTGATTTTTCAAGACTTATAATTAACCCCTGTGCAAGCATATAATCACCAACGAGGACTGCGATTTTTGAATTCCACAAGGCTTTTATTGACAGAGCTCCCCTTCTTTCATTTGCATCATCAACAACATCATCATGTACAAGAGAAGCCGTATGAAGAAGTTCAATCAATGTAGCAGCCACATATGTCGATTCTGCAATTTTTCCGTTAAGTCCTGCGGTGAGGAATACAAGCAGAGGTCTCATCTGTTTCCCTTTTCGTCGCAATATATAATTGAGAATTATTTTAAGAAGAGGGATATTGCTTTGCATGGTCCTGTTGAAGTACGATTCAAATTCATTCATCTCCTTTTCAACCGGTTTTCTGATTTCGTCTAGGACCGACATAGACTTCTTATTTGTTCAAATATAGCAATTTCACTTCAACACTTTGCTCCCTCTGGTGATTTGTTGTCAAATCATGGTACCATGCCTGTCAAATATAAAGATCTTAATCTTAAAAATTTTGAAAATTCTATGACTATGTCTTTCAAACGGAAGGGAAGAAACATCTCTTATTTCTTAAAATGTAAGAATCCGGGAACCTTACTTAATTGTATTAAAGAATGCAGTAAATAATGATTTATTGTTGTTCGAAAGTTGACTCCCTTACTTTTAATTGAAATCCCGGAACATTCTTTTCTGGAACAGCAGGATCGAAAGCACACCACAGGTAATTGCCGAATCAGCTATATTGAATATCGGTCTGAAAAAAATTAATGATTCTCCTGCTCTGAAAGGTGACCAATCAGGCCACCGGGTATTTATAATAGGACAATAAAACATATCAACAACCTTCCCCTGCAGAAATGATGAATATCCTCCTTCCCCGGAAAACATAATTGCGGGCTGGGAATAACTCTCGGTGAAGATCATACCATAAAAGGCAGAATCGATCATATTTCCAATTGCGCCTGCAAGAATGGCACTGACTGCAAATATAAGACCAGAATATGCTTTTTTACTGATAAGTGAATAAAGAAACCAGGATATTGCAATAATTGCAAATATCCTAAAAAGGCTTAAGAGGATCTTTCCTGTCTTGCCGCCCATTTCCATGCCAAATGCCATACCATTATTTTCAATAAAATGCAGCATGCACCAATTGCCAATAAGAGGGATTTCTTCTCCAATTGTCATGTGTGTCTTAACCCATATCTTTAAGACCTGGTCGGTGATCAGAATGCAAAAGATTAACAACAAAGACTTTTTCCCCACTGACATTGTTCTCAGTTTAAGTGGAGCAAAATAGTAAAAAAAAGTTTAATTAAACCGGAATATTAAAAACCCGTTAGCTCTTAACAATCTACGTTGATATAATTTCCATCCCAACAATGCCATTCTAGGTTTCCGAAGAAATCTAAACACTTAACCCGGCCATTCTTGAATGTTGAACTCCATTCAACATCCAGTTCTGAAAATTTAAGAGTATTATAGTATTTGATTTTATAATAGGAATCGAATGTTCCGGAAATCCTGCCATATTCAATGTAACTTGATTTATTAGGATCAGTATTTTTGTCATTATCGAGAGATCTTTCGTATGTATATTTAATATAATTTACAGAATTCCCGCTCATTGTCCAGTCAATTTTCAGTAAAGGTTCCTTGAATTGGGAACTGTGATTCAGAATCCACTGACCTTCAGTCCCATCAATCTTTGAAGTGCCTTCGAACCAAAGGAATTCGGCAAAACCTCCTGAACCTTCTTTTGTAATGTACATTTCCCATTTCACATCAGTGTTTCTGATTTCTCCTGTAAGCCTTGCTTTATAAGTAACAGACAAAAAAGTAACATTATAACTCCACTGCCATGTTTTTTCCCTTAGGTATGTTGGTTTCTGATCAATAGCATTTTCAAAAGCCGTGATAGGTACTGCAAGAGTAGTTACAATTAAAGCCTGGAAACATCTGGCAACACCAGCTGTAAACTGCCAATTGATATTTTCTATACCCTTTGGTAGTAATATATCAGCAGATTTTTTTCCGGATTCAAAATTCGAAAAATCGATATTAAATGATTCAATTGGAGGAAGAACAGGTGGATCACCTTTATCTTTTTTACAACTTGTTAATAAACAAGATAAAATGATTCCCAAAGACAAAAAAACGACAATCTTTTTCATATGTTGAATTTTATTAATTATTTTATAACGGAAAATGATATATAAAGTTGCATCGGGCAATGGTTTTTTCAATAAATATCTCCTATAAATTCTTTATAATTAATATCGCCTTTTGAATTGCGAGTTTCTCTTGTGAGTTTGGTTTAGACAAAATATGCTGAACATTAAGTCATGTCTGTGTGTTAATCGGGATTTTTCATGTACATTTATAAAAAGTTTATCATTAATGAACATATTATACGAAGATTTGTTAAACTTCTAATAATATATTATTTAATATTATTATGAAACGGAGAAATTTTATTAAGAATATTGGACTCGGAGCCACAGCTACAATACTTTTCAGCGAAGCCAGTTCATGTAAAGGAAATAATTTAAAAAGTATAACAATGAGTAATTTACAAACCCTTGAACTCCCGTCACTGCCATATGCCTATGACGGATTGGAGCCTTATATGGATGCAAAAACTGTAGAGATCCATTATGACAGGCATCACAGGACTTATTTTAACAACTATGTAAATGCAATTAAAGGTACGGCATATGAAAATATGCCAATCGAAAAAGTTTTTGGAGAAATTTCAAAAGCCGGGAATGCTGTCAGAAACAACGGAGGAGGATTTTTTAATCATGTGCTTTTTTGGGACAATCTTGGAAAAGGTTCTTCCAAACCATCTGCTGAATTGGCAAGTGCTATTGATAAGACCTTTGGTTCTTTTGATAAGCTGAAGGATGATCTCAGCACCGCATGCAAGACACAGTTTGGAAGTGGCTGGGGCTGGCTTTACCTGACTGCGGATAAGAATCTGGCAATAGGAAGTACACCGAACCAGGATAATCCTTTAATGGATATATCACCCATCAAGGGAATGCCTCTTCTTACAATTGACGTATGGGAGCATGCCTATTACCTTAAATTCCAAAACAAGAGAGCGGATTATGTAGATAATATCTGGAATATAATAAACTGGGATGAAGTAAGCAGAAGATATAAACAGGCTATGAAATAAAAGCCAGGCTATTAAAGCAGGGGTGGGGTGTTGAATTCAATACCCCACATTTTTATGTATAAAGAAATCTTTTTATTTTAAGAGTTGCTATTTTTTGGAATGGAGAAGCCTGAATTTCAACACGATAAATCTGACTGAATTTGCTCACATGAGTATTTACATATTCCTTAAGTTCTTCAAGTAATTCCTTCTTTTTATCCTCAAGCTTGTCTGCCATATCCTGTTTGAAAATCTGGTATTTCTTTTCGATTTCTTCCATATTGAAATGTACAAGGGCGACAAGTTTGCCTTTTTGCTGAATTACAAGAGATTCAATAACAAATTTGAAATTATTGATTATTGATTCAATTTCTTCCGGATAAATATTCTCTCCGCTGGCTCCGACAATCATATTTTTCAGCCTTCCTTTAATGAATAGATAATTCCTTTTGTCCATAATGCCAAGATCTCCGGTTTTAAACCAGCCATCGGAGGTAAGTACCTGGACTGTCATTTCAGGTTCCTTGTAATAGCCTTTCATAATACTTGCACCACGGGCCCAGATCTCTCCTTCCCCGGTTTTTGGATCAGGGTTGTTGATCTTTACTTCAATATCTTCTATTGCCGGGCCAGTTGATTCAAAAACAGTTTTACTGGGATTTGCACCGGCAATAAGAGGAGATGTTTCTGTTAGTCCATAACCAATCGCATACGGGAATTTTGCCTCACGGAGGAATTTTTCCACAGTACTGTTAAGTTTTGCCCCGCCTATTCCGAAGAATTTTAATTGCCCTCCGAATGTTTTCATTAGTTTTTTACCTGCCACTCTATTCAGAAGCTTTCTTATAAAACTGATCCTATAAAGAAACTTTAGAATCATTTTTTCATTGAATGTGGGAAGTATCTTATTGAAGTATATTTTTTCAATTATCAATGGAACAGTAAGCATAGCCGTAGGCTTTACTATTCCCAGTGCCGGAATAAGAACTGCGGGAGTAGGAGGCTTACGCAAATAATACACGCACGATCCTGAAATCATTGGTAGAATTAATCCCAGGGTGTTTTCATAGGTATGGGATAAGGGTAAAACTGAAAGGAGCCTGTCATTTTCGTCAAGATATTGAATGCGCCTTCCTTTTAAAGCGTTAAATGAAATATTTTTATGAGTAAGCATTACTCCTTTCGACCTTCCTGTTGTTCCAGAGGTATAAATTATCGAAGCAATACTCTCTTCTTCAACATTATAAGCCAGCATTGGTAATGATCCCGGCTTAAATTCAAGAGAGGGCTTATCAGATTTTATTACAGTAAAGTCTTCCATCTGTATACATGTCGTAAGGAAGGGAGATTTAAATTCAGAAATTTTAACGGCAAGCCCGGAAGATACAAATACCGCTTTAGATTCAGAATGATCAAGGATATTAGCAATTTCAGTCGGAGAAAAATTGGGTAAAATCGGAACTACGACAGCTCCCATAAAAGTAATTCCAAAATATGCTATTGCCCAGTTTGGCATATTTGCACTTAGTATCGCAACCTTGTCACCGGGAAGTATACCCGCTTGTTCAAGAAAGGCGGTAACAGAACTTATTCTTTGAGCAGCAGTCCTGTATGTAATAGGTTCTTCACCAACGAAAGCATATGAAGGTGAATTTCCATGCCTGTTTAAAGTCGAATTAAATAAAGAAGGGAAAGTCAGTTTGGGTGTATTTTCTTCCATAAATATGGCTTGGTAAAATTAGTATGCAAAGGTAATGAATTAATAATAACTCATTCAGAAACATTTATTATATTGTTTTGTTCATTTGCCGGATATATATTTTTTTGAAATTAGTCCGACAGAATGTCTTAATTTGAACTAAAAACCAGAATTAAAATAATGGATCATATAGTTAGGGTAACAAAGGAATTTTCATTTGAAATGGCCCATGTACTAGGCAGTTATGATGGTCCCTGTAAAAATGTGCATGGACATTCATACAGACTGTTTGTAACAGTTTCCGGAATTCCGCTAAAAGATACGGATAATCCGAAAAATGGAATGGTGATTGATTTTAAAGATCTGAATGAGATTGTAAAGAGAAAAATTATCAGTTTGTTCGACCATTCAGTTGTAATTAGTAAAGATTTCCAGAAAGAAAAAACAGAGATGCTCAAAGCAACTTTTGGTAATACATTAATTGTTGAGTATCAACCTACATGTGAGAATCTTATAACTGATTTTGCCGAAAGGTTGTCTGGTGAATTACCCCGGGGTGTTAAGTTACATAGCCTGAAGCTATATGAAACCTCAAAGTCGTATGCAGAGTGGTTTGCTTCAGATAATAACATATAATATGTCAGATAACAAAGAAAAGATACTATTTTTACTGGATGCTTATGCATTGATTTTCAGATCATATTACGCATTCATTAAGAATCCGCGGGTCACCTCAAAAGGACTTAATACCTCTGCAATATTTGGTTTTCTTCTAACCCTTGAGGAGGTGCTTCAAAAACAGAAACCATCACATATAGCAGTTGTATTTGATTCCCCCGGCCCGACTTTCAGGCATAAAATGTTCAGTGAATATAAAGCCAACCGTGACGAAACTCCGGAAGATATAAGGAAGGCGGTTCCTTATATAAAAAGACTTATTGAGGCATATAGAATACCAGTGATTGATTATCCGGGATTTGAAGCTGATGATATAATAGGAACACTGGCAAAAAAAGCTTCTGAAAAAGGGTTCATTACATATATGATGACTCCTGATAAAGACTATGCACAGCTTGTTAATGACAGGATCTTCATGTATAAGCCCTCACGCGGTGGTAATGAAGCTATACAATGGGGTGTTGATGATATTAAGAAGGAGTTTTCAGTTGAACGGCCGGAACAGGTAATTGATATCCTTGCTCTTATGGGTGATGCTTCCGATAATATACCGGGAGCCCCTGGTGTCGGACCAAAGACCGCTGTTAAACTGATTTCGGAATATGGATCTGTTGAAGAGTTATTCAGACATACCGATAATCTTAAGGGGAAACTTAAAGAGATAATTATTGAGAATAGAGAGAAAATAGAACTCTCGAAAAAACTTGTCACAATTGAAATAAATGTACCGGTTGACCTGGATGAGGATAAACTTCTAAGGGATCTGCCAGATGTAAATGAGTTAAAAAGCCTGTTTGAGGAATTGGAGTTCAGAACAATGGCGAATAAGATCCTCTCAGAGACCGGTAAAATACCATCTGAAGATACAGCTAAATCTGAATCTTCACAGCAGTTGCCATTGCAGGGAACTCTTTTTTCAGCTGGTGAACCGGAACAATCTGCAACAATAAAACAGACAATAAAACAGACAATAAAAGAGGTTCATCATGATTACCGGCTGATAACTGATGAAAAAGATATGGCAGAAATGATTGCAGAGGCACGAAAGCATAAAGAAGTGTGTTTTGATACGGAAACAACAGGCATAAATCCGCTTAATTCGGAAATTGTCGCATTGTCTTTATCTTGGGAAAAAGGATCTGGATATATGGTATTATTTCCTGAATCTCAAGACATTACAAGGAAGCTTCTGGATATTGCAAGACCATTTTTTGAAGATACGCAGATTCTTAAAATAGGTCATAACCTGAAATTTGACATACAGGTCCTGTCAAATTATGATGTCAGTATTAAGGGTCAGTTGTTTGACACTATGATCGCTCACTATTTGCTGGAACCAGATCTGAGGCATAACATGAATTACCTCTCGGAGACATATCTGTCTTATACCCCGGTTCATATTGAAGCATTAATCGGTGAGAAAGGAAAGATGCAGAAGAACATGAGAGCTGTTCATGCTGATATTCTTAAGGACTATGCAGTTGAGGATGCAGATGTGACACTACAACTCAGTAAAATATTTAAACCAAAAATTGAAAAGGAAGGATTATCCGATCTTGTTTCTAACATTGAAATGCCACTTATTAAAGTCCTGGCTGATATGGAAAGAAATGGTGTTATTCTTGATAGTGATGAACTGAAAAGAATAACATCAGGGCTTAGAGATAACATTATTGCACTTGAAAAAGAGATATTTGATCTTGCCGGGACGGAATTCAATATTTCTTCTCCGAAACAGCTGGGTGATATCCTGTTTATCAGGCTGAAACTAGATGAAAATGCCAGATTGACACGCACTAAACAATTTGTAACTAGTGAAGAAGTACTCCAGCGTCTTACACATAAACATCCGATTGTAAATAAGGTGCTGGAATATAGGGGTTTAAAGAAGTTGTTGTCAACTTATGTTGAAGCGCTGCCCCAGCTTGTTGATAGCCGGACTGGAAGGATACACACTTCATTTAATCAGGCTGTAACTTCCACTGGCAGATTGAGTTCAAATAATCCTAATCTTCAGAATATACCTATAAGAGATGCGAGGGGACGGGAAATAAGAAAGGCATTTGTCCCTGCTGAAGGGTCACTTTTCTTTTCAGCTGATTATTCACAGATTGAATTAAGGCTGATGGCTCATTTGAGTAAAGACAGAAATATGATTAATGATTTCCTCTCAGGAAATGATATTCATGCTGCTACAGCATCAAAAATATTTGGAGTTGATATTGGGGATGTTACCAGAGAAATGAGAAGCAGAGCTAAGACAGCCAACTTTGGGATAATTTACGGGATATCTACTTTTGGCCTGTCAGAAAGGCTTACAATTGGTAGAAAAGAAGCAAAGGAATTGATAGACGGATATTTTAATTCCTATCCGGGAGTTAAAACATATATAGATGAGAGCATAAAAAAGGCAAGGGAACATGGCTATGTGAAAACGATGTTTGGGCGGAGGAGATATTTACGCAATATCAATTCAAGGAATCAGGTAGTGAGAGGTAATGCAGAAAGAAATGCAGTTAATGCTCCAATACAGGGTTCTGCGGCAGATATAATAAAAATTGCCATGGTTAGGATTCATAATAATCTCATCAGGCAAAAACTCAAGTCAAAAATGATCCTGCAGGTTCATGATGAATTGATATTTGAGGTTCCTGAAAAGGAACTGGAACAATTACGGGAACTTGTGCTTTTTGAAATGTCAGATGCTGCCAGGCTTGATGTTCCCTTAAAGGTAGAATGGGGTATCGGGAAGAACTGGTTTGAAGCTCATTAATAGTTCATATGATAAAAATCATGCTCAGTTTTTATTAAAAAAGTTTGATTTTTTAATTACTGGTAAATCCCGTTGTTTTATTTCTATCTCCAGTTTCTTCATTGTTTATTACGAGAACAGGTTCTGTTTTTCCGCTCAGGATTGAAACATATTTTTCCTTATCATTAAGGATCTCAAGAGCTTTCAATACCTGTTTATCTTTTTTGATGCTCCACTCAATTGAGCCTGCTTCATAAAAATAACGGCTGATTATTTCCTCTTCAAGAAGCTCTGTTATTTCATCACGAAATAAAATAAGATCATTATCTAAATTATGGGCTATATCTTTTTCAACCGCATCAAAGGTCTCTTTATGCAGATCGTAATATTTCTCCCTTTTTGCACTTTCTATAAGGCGCCGGAAAGATGTTTCCGTTGCTGTTGTATAATTAAAGCCACGTTCTTTAAGTAGATTACTGAAATCACTGTAATCCTTATCGGTAAATTCAAAATCAGATTGTTTAGTTATATTGGGGTGAGCCCAGTAATATTGAGTTGCAAAATCGAATATTAAATTTCTCAGATATAATTCAGTTGCAACCTGGCTGAGTTGATCAGGGACTACTTCTACATCAGGGCTTATTCCACCTCCATCCCTGACTATTCTTCCGTTTTTTGTTTTAAATTCAGAAATCAAGGAGTCTGGTATAATGCCTACACTTCCGTCTTCATTAGGGTTAGAAAAATCAAGAGCCTGGATACATCTTCCTGAGGGAATGTAATATTTTGCCGTAGTAACCTTAAGATGTGTATTATAACTGAGAGGGCGGGTGACTTGCACAAGGCCTTTGCCGAACGAGCGTTGTCCGAGTATAATACCCCTGTCAAGATCCTGGAAAGCCCCTGCAACAATTTCAGAAGCAGAAGCAGAAGCTCTGTTAATTATGATTACTACAGGGATATTCTCATCAACAGCAGCCTGAGTTGTTTTAAACTCCTCTGTAAAATCTTTTATTTTGCCTTTTGTTGTTACGACATTATTACCCGGGCCCACGAAAAGATTTACAATTTCAACGGCTTCGGTAAGCAAACCACCCGGATTACCCCGAAGATCAAATATTATCTGTCGGGCATTTCTGGCTTTTAATTCCACAAGGGCTTTTTTAACGTCTTGCTTACAATCCTGAGTAAAATTTGTAAAGCGAATATATCCTGTTTCAGGATCAATCATTCCGTAATATGGGACAGGGGGGATAGCTATCCTTTCCCTTTTCACCGTATAGTCCGATTCAATTCCGTTTCTTTCAATAGTAATAACAACATCAGACCCCGGGTTACCTTTAAGTCTGTCACTTACATTATCTGTCGAAACTCCTTTTATTGGTATGCCGTTAATGCTTTTTATAATATCACCTGGTTTGATACCTGCTTTATCGGCAGGGAATCCTCTGTAAACTTCAACAATTGTCACATATTCGCCGCTTGCTCTTACAAGAGAACCAATGCCGCCATATTTACCTGTAGTCATGAGGGTAAACTCATCAGCCTCTGATTCAGGATAGTAAACAGTATAAGGATCAAGGCTCTTCAGCATATTGTCGATCCCTGTTTTAATTATTTTATCCGGATTGACTTCATCAACATAAAATCGGTTTAGTTCTCTGAAGAGTGAAAAGAAAATATCAAGATTCTTGGCAATTCTGAAATCTCGTGTTTCCTGCGTAATGAAAAAACCAGCACTCAGGCAAGCTACAACAATAATACTGAGTGATATAAATATTTTACGGCCTGATATCCTTTTCATATTTGAATGGGCTTTAATTGAAACGACGAAATTAGTAAGAAAATTTCTTTAGGGTTCAGCTAACAGGGTTATTAATATAATTTTAACAAATATTTTCTTTATTTCTTATTGCAATAATCAGTTTCCTGAACATTACATCGATAGATTTTTCTATCGAAATGTAATCGGGAATGAAAGATTCCTTGAAAATAATTATGATAACAATTTGAAGATTCCCTTCGTTTAGAAAATCATAAAGAACATTCTTTTTTTTCCTGTATGCCTCCCGGATCCTTCTTTTAATGAGATTTCTTACGACAGCATGCCGGAAACCCATTTTGGGAACACTGAACATTACCTGGGCAGGATAAGGCATCTGAAGAAGGCTTTTTGACCATATAACCTTAAAATATGAAGTGTATAAAATATTTCCGGATTCAAACAGTCTTGTGATAGTTTTCCAGTTGCACAGCCTTTCTGCCTTCTTTAGGGTATAATTTCTGCTGATCATTTGTGAAAAACATCTTCTTGAGGCGTTTGCATCAAAGTATTAAGGTCCTCACATAATCATTTGTTTAAAATGATATTATTTCAGATTTCTGTTATACTCTTTCAGGAAATTATCAAGAGCCATTGTCATCGATGGCGCTTTAACATTGGGAGCATCAATATCCACTCTAAGGCCTTCTTGTTGAACAGCTGAGATAGTTGTGGGACCAAAGGCAGCGATTTTGATATCTCCCTGGATAAATTCAGGAAAATTTTCTTTGAGCGATTTGATTCCCGATGGGCTGTAAAAGACAAGGATGTCGTAATCAAAATCTTCCGGGTCTGAAAAAGACCTGCTTATAGTTTTGTATAGAATGCCGATTGTATATTTAATATTGTTCTTATCGAGAAGTGCAGGGATTTCAGTGTTATGTGGTTTAGATAAAGGAACAAAATAATTGTCTTCTTTATGTTTGATTATTACATCGACAAGATCCTTGAATTTCGCTTTCCCGTGGAAAATCTTTCTTTTTCTGTAAACAATGTATTTTTGAAGATAGAATGCAATGTTTTCAGTGACACAGAAATATTTCATTGTGTCAGGTACGTTGATCCTCAATTCATTGCATATCCTGAAAAAATGATCTATGCTGGTTTTGCTTGTAAAAATAACGGCTGTAAAATCAAGGATATTAATTTTCTGATGACGAAAATCTTTTGAAGAAATTCCTTCAATCTTACTCAATGGCTTAAAATCTATTTTCAGGTTGTATTTTTTTGCCAGATCGAAATATGGAGACTTCGGATTGATAGGTTCTGGCTGTGATACCAAGATCTTCCTTATTTTCAATTTTTTACAGTTTTAATTTTACTTTCCTGGAAAAAACTACCGACCTAAAACAGGCCTGTAAAATATTTAATTAAAATCCCGACAGGCAGAAATTCCAAGGCACAAAGGTATAAAATCAAATAGAAAATAGAAATATTCTTTTTTATAAAAATCAAAAAAAGTTTAATCAGACGAACAAAGTAAAAAAATATAGTTGTGATAAATCCGGTGTAAAACAACGATTCGGCTGGCAGGAAAGTAGTATAGCACAGTAGAATTGAGATAAAAAACAATATAAAAGCCAGATACCTGTAAAACAAATAATTAGTTAGAATATACTCATTGAATGCAACAGATTCTCCGCTTGCTTTTCCGATAAAATAACATATTATATGCCGGAGTGTGGCAGCAGATATTATTATCAGCAAGAGAATCAGCCAGAAAAGGAATCTTGGGATAGAGTCAGGGATAATATTGTAATAGGCTGTAGCCAAATAGGCAAAAAGAGCCAGATTGAGGAATGAAACAAAGTTGAACAGGGTTGATTGCCAGTGGAATAATTCTCCGGTATCAGATAAGGACGGATCTCCGGTGTTCCGGAAAAGGAAGAAACTCTTAACTTCACGTGTAATTTTTTTTGGTAAAGTATTGATAATAGCATAAATAAGAACAGATATTATAACTATTACAATTATCCAGTCATCGTTTAATATCTTAGCAGGAATTTCTTTTCCGTTTTTCAGATGAGTCTGCAGAATAAGTTTTGATTTCATTTTCAGATCCCTGTTCTTTTCTATGAAAAGAAATGGGAAATTATCCGGGGTCTGTTTCCCGATTTGATTCAGGACATTTGTTGAGTCAAAAAATGTGATATCAACGTGCTTGTTCTTTAAGCATACAGAAGTTGTATCATGCAATTCAGACGGATCTTCCTTTTTTGAGAAAGAAGTTTTTCCTGCGCTAACCGATTCTCTTTCAGAAAAGGGATCAACTGAAATGTTAAGTTTTTTTGTTGAGCTATCTGTTTGCTGGCTTATGGAGTCTTGTAAGATAATCTCGAGATCCTGTTCAGAAATGATCATGGCGTTCACCAGCAATTTCAGACAGGATATTATTTGCCAGGCGACTTGCTCCAATCCTGAAATATTTTTTGTTGAGCCATTCAGCCCCCAGGCAATAATTCACTATTTGGTAATATGTAAATGCTTCAGATGGAGTTGTAATTTTTCCTGCAGCTTTAAAACCTACCCTTATACCTGTTTCGGAATAAAAATTTGATATTGCTTTACACATTACAAAAGCAGCTTCTGGAGTAGCTGAAATATTGGTTTTTCCCGTAGAAGTCTTGATAAAATCCGCACCGGCATCCATTGCAATCATTGATGCCTTATAGATCATTTCATTGCTTCCCAAAAGGCCGGATTCAACAATTACCTTGAGGGGGATATCGTTGATTGCTTTTTTTATTTCGCGTATTTCTGCGGCCACAAATGCATAATTATGAGCAAGAAATGCACCAATAGGTATTACAATATCTATTTCATCAGCGCCTTCATCAACAGCCATTTTACATTCGGAAATCTTAATATTCCTAAAAGTCTGGGATGTTGGGAAGGACCCTGCAACTGCTGCAATTTTTACATTTTTTGCAGTAAGTTTCTCTTTTACAACAGGTACAAAATTCGGATATACACATATAGCTGCTACATTTGGTATGTTCGAGAATCGGCTTTGAAAACTGTTGACGGTACCTGTCAGATGTATTATATTACTCTTGTTATCAGTCACATTCAGGCTTGTCAGATCAATTATGCCGAGAATATTCATTAACAAACGTTTGTCCGGTATTTGCGGAGAAACGGTAGCAGCATTTTTTAGCCCTAGTTTTATTTCGCTGTCAGTAGGACGCGATTTGCTTAATTTCTCATATAGTTTTTTCATAGAAATTTTGCTATATTACAAATAGGTTTAAATGAAATAAAGACAGGGTGAAATTTAAAACTTTTTACAATTATAAAAGGATTTTTCAAAATATTTTGAAAAATCCTTTTATGTTGCGGTTATTGTCTGACTATTACGAAGATATGAATTATTTTATGCAATAGTAGTTTTAAATCTTTTGTGATTCTCCCTGCATATAGTCCTTATAAGCCTTTGAGCAGCCATAATACTTGTCAAAAGACCGCCGCCCGGCTCAGTCCATTGACCGCACATATAAAAATCATCAAGGCCTGGCAGTTGCTGTGACATTCGTTTCATAAAAACGCTTGAATTTCCGGGAGTTATAAGCCAACCCTCAAAGCTGCCCTGCCAGTTACCGGTGTAACGCTCAAATGTCAAAGGTGTAGCAACATCGATAACTTCAATTTTATTTGAAATGCCCGGATATCTTTGTTCAAGGATACTTGTAATTTTAGCAGCGATCTCTTCCTTTTTCTTGTGATATGAGTTTTTATCTTCAGCAAGTTTTTTCCAGTAACTATATTCTGAATTAAGTTTTACAATCATTGTTGTTTTTCCTTCTGGTGCCATACCGGGGTCATGATTGTAAATATGGACGGAGAGTCTGTCCCTGACTGCATCTCCTATTTCTTCAGGTTTGTTTAGAGAAAAGGAAAATCCAGATACTGTCATGGGTTCTTCTGCAAATTTATCGTTGATACCCAGGCTAATAAAAATCAATGGATTAAATATTAGCCATTGATCATAGATATTCCGAATTTTTTCATCCGTGAATTTGCCATCAAGCATTTTAAAAATAGTTGAATATCCATCTGCAGCTGAAATAATCCTGCAGGCTCTGTGTTCAGATCCATCTGTCAGCTTTATTCCTGTAGCCTTGTTATTATTTACAATGATCTTTTCAACTCTGCTGTTATAATTTATTTCTCCATTAAGGCTTAGGTATCGTTTTTCAAGGGCTCTTGACATAGGCATTGATCCGCCAAGCGGGTATCCGGCGTTACGATTGTGAAGATATGCAAAGGTGAAAAGCATAAAGAGCATTGAAAACTCAGGAAACCAGATATCCTTAAATGCTTCCCGTAATACGGGATCTTTGAATTTAGCAGCAAAATCCCTGACTGAGATTCTCATCCATTTTTGCATATCCTTTCCATGTAAAGCAAGAGTAAATGCAAGCTTTAAATTCCTCAGTAATCGTTTTAATAGTGGAACCTTTTTTGAAGGCTGGTTTAAAGCAATGCACATTCTGATTCCTGAAGTGAATTCGCTTATAGCAACACTGTCTTGTGGTGAAAAGTCGAGAAGATGTTTTTCCAATCGGTTGACGTCTGAATAAAATATAACAGTTCTTCCATCCTTCCCTTCAAAGCGCATGTATTCATCAAAGTTAATTATCTTTCTTCCCTGTGAAACCCCGACCTCTTCCCAACTTTTATGGAATGCACTTTCTGGAGATGATCCCACCAGCCAGTGGATGCATCCGTCAAAAGTATAGCCTTTTCTCGACCAGGATGTACATAGACCTCCGGGTTTGTCATGCATTTCAAAGATCCGGCTCTTATAGCCGTTCATTTGGGCATATATACCTGTAGCCAGACCTGCAAAACCAGCTCCTATTATTATTATAGAGTTTTTGGTTGAATCGTTTTTCATTTTTTGAGGATTTAATTTTTTACCGGACTTTTCATTGTTGGATTATCCAGCAATTTTCCGCTTCGGGCAAGAGATGCAAAAATCCCAGCAATGCAAAGTACCGAAAATATCAGGAACCCGGTCTTCATTGCTGAAATGAGTCCGGGGAATGTGTCAACTGCTATTTCTTTCTGTCCGATGAAAAGAGCCAGTAGCATCATAGCAATTCCCATACTCATCATCTGTCCTATCATCCGCATCGTTCCTATTACTCCTGAGGCAATGCCAAGATGTTTTTTTTCAACGGAACTCATTATGGCATTGGAGTTAGGAGATGAGAAAAGACCAAAACCAGCACCCAATAAAATCAGCAGAAAAATTATCAATGATATTGAAGATGAGGTATTTATAAAACAGAGCAATATCAATCCTACTGCAGTAAGAGCCATTCCAAGAGATGCTATTATACCGGGATTATATTTATCTGATAAACGGCCAGCAAGTGGAGATAATAAAGCCA
>Ga0255343_1000241_pt1 | contig 97800 bp, 218 predicted proteins | sample wastewater_treat_4_FD_192413 | JGI IMG/M metagenome (GOLD analysis project Ga0255343, IMG submission 192413) | Wastewater microbial communities from Lulu Island WWTP, Vancouver, Canada - plant16 | ecosystem: Engineered > WWTP > Wastewater > Unclassified | place: Canada: Vancouver, British... | reverse complement strand
ATATTGACGAAATATTTTCCGAGCCAATGCCATACATCTCTGGAAATATCGTAGCCACGGGTTCCAAGACCGTATCCCCTCTCAAATTTCATCCTGCTACCCTGTGGTGAGGCATATCCAGAAACAATGTCGGCCGGTTCCTGACCATACACATCCTCCGGTATTTCACCTTTTTTCATTAGCCATTCAAGGACATAATAATGAACACCGCCTTCAGATGCCCATATAAAGAGTTTCTGTTTTGAGCCGAGGGCAAGAAACCTGATGGAACAATCCATAAGTTCCGGATGATTTGGTTCCTGATATATGGTGGGCATAAACCTTATTTCATTGGGATTTGGGTTTCTGTAGACCTCCGTAAACTTCCCACCATATTTGTATGTACCAATAAACTCTTCTTTGAGATATCTTTTGAGCCTCATCAATACTCGTCCTGTTCATCTTCCATTTCATCAAAAATCATATCTCTTAGCGCCTGTCTTACATCCTGTGAAGTCGCGTGCTCGTATGCAGAACCATAATAACCCACTTCCATATCCCTTCTTGGAAGTCCAAGTTGTTTTCTCGCTTTGTGAACCAGTTTTACCAGCTTATCATCGAGTACCTGAGCCATTTCTTCAAAGGCCTCTTGAATATCAGCCGCGTAATCATCTATCTCTCTTTCTGTAATTTCTCGTCCTTTTGGCATATATTCTCTCCTCAATATTCCTCATCTTCCACTTCGTCATAAATCATACTTCTCAACTCTTGCCTTACATCCTGTGAATTGGCAAGTTCAAATAAAGAGCCATAATAATCCATTTCCAGATATGGCGTTTTCTTCAGACCGAGCTCTTTCCTGGCTTTGTGAACCATTGCTACTATCTTGGCATCAATCTTTTTCGCTTCTTTTTCATAGAAATCTTGGATCCCCGCCGCAAGTCTGTCCACCATCCTGTCGGTAATCATCTTTCTGGCCTCATCGAGCCTCTTTTCTATTCTTGACATATATCTTCCCCCAAAACTATCATTTTTTCCATACAAAAATCCATCCGTATTTACAATCCAAAAATTATGTGATAAAATACAAATTACTTGTGAGGTTGAGGAATATATAGATTTTTGTAAAATACAAGTTTTATTATCAAAATTATTTATGATTTTTTATGCAGAAAAAAGGGGTTATGACCATCAAATCAATAACCCCTTTCATTTATCTATATTTTACAGTTTTACAGGATTGTAGATGTATTTTCATCACTATTTTCAAAAAACTCTTTCATCAGCTCATCTTCCAGAGATAATTCCTTTTCAGCTGTTTCCAAGGGAAGAGATGGTTGAGGCTGCCTTCTTTCATTATGTCTGCTAATACCGTAGTACCCATCAAAATAATCATCCTCGTTACCACAATAGCGGTGATACCAGCTATCCCCACCCTGATAAGTAGTTGGTGAACTGTATTTCTTGTCACGGATATTCTCTTCAGCCTGTTTGATAAAAGCCTCGTCATCGTAGTCAAGATTGTAATTTATTTTAGCCTTGGCATCCATAATTTTCTTGGCTCCACAGGGAACGGATATTCTGACTTGGATTTTCATATCAGAATGGGTGACAAGAACGGAAATATCGTGGTTCTGATTTATCCATTTATCGTCCGTACCGGAAAACCCACAACCCATATTGTGATGAGAGTGCATAACACCGATAACCTTGTAGCCATCTTCCAGTTGAGGAAAAACCACTTCATCAATGTGAACCGAGGTCGCCGTCTGCACGGGAATGACCAAATCCAGTATATGATGAGGTTTATCCGGTTTACCAATCAGGTAACCGAGCCATTCCCTACTGGTATACTTTTTCATCAGGGTTTCGACCTTGGCCATTACAATCGGGTCAAAGTATACAATTATTTCCTTTGGGGCCTTACTGCATTCCGTAACACACTCTACCTTTGTCTCCCATTCATCTGGTTCATTGGATGTTGCTGCGGATATAATTTTCGTGTTGGGAATTTTCTGCTCAACCCACCTACCACCGATAAGTCTCTTTATAATCATTATTATCTTCTCCATCTGAATAACTTCTCTACAGTCGTTGCTACCTCAGCGTTATTGTATTTCAGTATTTTTGCGACAGTAAGGGCCGCCACAATAGTAGCAGGAACAATCCAAGAAGGAACAATTGTATAACCGTCCTGTGCTTCTCCCCACTCCGCTACAACATTGTGTATACTCATATCCTCACCGTTATAACCGGCCTTCATATAACGGGCCCCAAATTTCCGGGCTATTTCTTCGTTTGTCTGCTGTGAGGCGAACTTGTCAGTACAATCCACAATCCAATCTGAATGGGGAAATGTGTGTTCCTGAAGGATGAAAGGAAAGGCAAGAACTGTTGCACTTGGCCTGATACGGTTGATAACCGATTTGGTTACCTGAGCCTTGTTTACACCGAGAGCCTCCACCGGAATATCAATCCTGTTCAAGTTGTGTTCCTCAAAGGCATCGGGGTCAAACAGATACATCTTTTCTATACCGGACATAGCGGCAAATTTTGCCACCCAATATCCGATACCACCACAACCAACAACGGTGATTGATTGATTGATGTTCAGGTCAAGAGAACTTTGTCTGGTATACAAATTGTCCATTACATTTTCCTTTCACAAATTATTATATATTATACCATATTTTTGATACGAGGTAAATAAAGATAAAGGATTGTAATGTGATAATCATACAAGCAGAGGTGCCTTACTGTATGACGCACTCGACAGAGCCTCTTCAGCCATCACATTACAATCCCCGTTGTTTACCAACCCAATTCCTTCAGGGCTTCTTCCATACCAAGACGCTTAATTTGCATCCTGATGAACTCCATTATGGTTGGCTCGTAAGCCCTGTATCTTGGAAACATATTTGCCTGTGAAGGAAGCCTGTTATCCTTCTTCTGGTTACAAGGAACACAAGAAGTTACGACATTCTCAAATGTGGACTTACCACCTTTCGCCTTTGGAACGATGTGGTCGAGTGACATATGAGTTGTGCTCCTTTTACCGCAATAGGCACAAGTATAGTTGTCACGAAGAAGAACGTGCCTCTTGTTGAAGGGAACTTTTGTTTTGAACAAGGTTCTGATGAACTTGATCAAACGAAGGATCTTTGGTAAGAGAAACTTCACAGTCTTTTCCATATTATGGATCAAGATATCAGTTGCTTTGACAACCTCTACCTTACCCTTCGCCATCAATTTTACCGCCTTCCTACCACCGATTACACCCAATGGAGTGTAGTCAGCGTTCAAAAGAAGAACCCTCGCGCTTTCCAGCGACCTCATATAAATCACTCCTTTCTGAATTTTTCTGGAATTTCCAGTTTGCCTCTTTTCAAAAGCTCTATATTTTCATTTTTCTCCCGTACCAATCGAAGATATTTCTGATACTCAAGAATTATATCCACTCTTTTAGCAACCAGTTCATTATTTTCTCCGTAACGGATTTCCTCTACACCCTTTTCACAGAAGATACATAATTTACCTTCTGGCCGCCTCTCGACAAATCCGGGCGGATAAAATTTTCTACATTTCTCACATAACGGCATTTCAATTACCCCTTCTTAAATCCCGAACCTTCAGGATATATTCATAATCAGTATTTTCATCACAGGCTTTTCTTATAGCCAGAATAAATTTCGCTGTCAGATATTTTATTTCCTTCCACTTCTTGTGGTAATCCCGGCCCCCGATATATCTGAATTCAATATACTTGTTTTTTCCCTTGAGATGCTGTAGATTTATCCCCATATAGTGATTTTCGCTGAAAACGGGCTTCACTTTATAATTTTCAACAATGAAATCTCCCACTCTTTTCCTGAATACTTTCTTTATGTCCTTATGAACACTCTCACAAAAAGTATTATTCTTTCTCATCGGAAAGAACTCATATATCTCGTTCTCATCCACAAAAAGACCCAATTTCATAACATCTATCTTATTATACCATCCTCTATCCTTCAAGGAAATGCCCAAGTGAAAACCACATTTATTATCAGTTACGGCCCCCACCTTTTTCATATGAGAAAATATAAACGGACAAATCTCAAGATATTCTTTTAGCGGCATAACAGGCGAAACCAACTCCAATCCGGCATCACCCACACTATTATCACTCTTGATAATCCATTTCTTCTTATTGTAATAGTGATGATAGTCCTTTATTACATAATCGAATGGTAATCTTGGCGCCTTGAAATAGGAATACGCAATTTTGGATATATCGGGTTTCGTTTTATACCCCTCATTCCGAAAAACAGACGGAAAGATACATTCTATTTCAAACCCCACTTGTACTTTGGGGTCTTGGAGAACCTTTCTGATTTCTCCCCGTATCATAATCATCCCTTTCTATACTTTCATATATGTGCAATGCGGATAATTCTTTTCTTCCAATTCTCTCAAAGACCAATAGGGATTGGGAAATATCGACAACAAAAACAAAATATCCCTGATTGCCATATCACGAAAAAATTTATATTCCCGATACGAAAACATTTTGGCCGCTTCCATCTTTCCAAAGATTTTAGCTCTTTCACTAAAGAGCGCACTCGATAAATAGAGATCAACTGCCTTGTGAATGATAGCTCTTCCCCACGGGGATAACCAGACAACATTCATCATAAAATAAGTTATCTTATAGATGATATTTTTCAAAATGTCTTTCATATATTTCCTCTATTGATATAATCAATGATTACAGGAATTACATATTTTTCATCACCAAAAAATTGGGGAGCGGGATTAATTTCGAATACCAACCATTCACCAGTTTTCTTATTCTGTACAATATCAACCCCGGCGAAATCGAGATTGAATATCCTATCGACTTTAATAGCAAGATCTTCTACTTCCGGTGGAAGTTTGTCAATATATTCCTGTTTCCCGCCCAAAGAAATATTATTTCTGAATTCCTTTGGCGAGGAACTTTTTCTTTTTATAGAGTAGAGTATTTGACCTCTGAAGAAAAAGACCCTAATATCCCCATCATTGGGTATAAATTCTTGGAATATGAAAAAGTCCTCTTTATTACCCATAGAAAGAAATTTGTCAAGTTGAAACCTCTTATCTATCTTTGACACACCTTCTCCTCGTGCAGTATCAAGAGACTTGACCACAACCGGCAAACCCAATTTTGAGAATAGTTCCTCGGACGATGTTTTCATTTTTGAAGAAATAATAGTTTTAGGTTGTGGAATTGACATCTCCTCAAATTTTGAGTTCTGAGAAATCTTACTGGTTTCATTCGAGCCTTTTCCGTAACAGAGATATCTTATGTTATGTAATTTCAAATAATTTATAACGGTAGATGCCATATTAATATGATCCCCGTAGCCGACTATTACAAAATTATAACTCCCCAAACTCTCGCCCCGGATCAATATATCCTCTTCAAAGACAATATCAGTCCATTTACAGTCAACTATATTTTCAAAATGTTCTCTCAGAAAATCGACCACCGTGCTTTTCATAGAGATCATCAATATTCTACCCCTGAATGTTTCTGTTAGATATCGTCTTAGTTTTGTTTCCATCTCCTTTCTCCCTTGGCGGAAGCGATAGGACTTGAACCTACAGGGGATGCTGTTCACACCCCCACACGATCTCCAATCGTGCCGACTACCAATTATCGCACGCTTCCAAATCTTATTGGTGGTTGTTCCGGTGGAGGCCAAGCCTGGCCGGATTGATCTATTGCCCAACCACATTTCGGGCATAACTTATATCCCATTGCGACTTCCGGATATTCCAGATAGTCGAATTTGTGTTTACAATGTTCACAGACAACAAAATATTTTGGCGCCATACTTCCTCTATTTTTTACAAAGCGTTCAAACCAAGTATAAAAATACGCAATGGTGGCCAGTAATGTTGCCACCGGATATTTTATAATTCGTTTCCACATATAAACCTTTTGGCGGAAGGGAAGGGAATTGAACCCTCAGACCCTATAAAAAGAATCAACTGCTTAGCAGGCAGCCCCGACTAACCAATATTCGGCTCCCTTCCAAACTTGGCGGAGAGGACAGGATTCGAACCTGCAACCCCTTTCGAAGCGACGGTTTTCAAGACCGCTTGATATGCCAAAATATCCACCTCTCCATTATCTTATTTCATTGGGGGAATTATAACACTTGCCCCCCTCTTGGAAGCCTTCAATGGGTTGACTTTCTTCTTCTCAACCATTGTCCTCTTGATATGTGTGGCGATAAAGCAACCGCCGACAGCCCACTTACCAGCTGGGTTCACCCAGCCGATTTCTCGCACCACTGGTGCGAGAAATCGGCTGGAGCTATACACCGTGCAAAAGCCGTCCTTTATCTTTTCACAGTTACCACACTTTTCTATTACAGGCATTTTCAACATTTTACTTTCCTTTCTATTTCTTTCTTTTCATCTTTTTGGATGCTTTCAACGGGTTCATCATCTTGGCCATAAAGGATTTCTCTTTGGAGATATGCGTCGCTATAAAACAACCCCCTATAGACCACTTGGCTTCCGGATTGGTATATACCTTACAGAAGCCATCCTCTGTTACTTTTTTACACCCCACACATTTTTCGATTATTGGTTTCTTTTCCATTGTTCCCACCTATATAATGTTTATTGTATTTATGTAGGTGGAAATAGGAATTATTTCATTTCTGTGATTTTTACCCTCACAATCCTCTTGAACGGGAATTGGCGATCATCCAAGGCTCTTGTCTGCTCAAAAGTATCTGTCATTGTATGGAGACAGAAAATATCTTCTCTCCCCGACAAATCCTTTTTTAAGCGGTCAATAATTCCTACATATTTGTAAGCAACAACTTTCTGCTTTCTCATTTTAATCCTCACATTTTGGTTTTTTAACAGTTACTTCTCTTATTTCGTCCGTGCTGCTCAACTCAAAACCCGCGGGCTTTCTTACATTTACATCAATTATTGTCGCCATCCTTTCCATTTCCCACAAATCCGGTTGGTTCTTGTGATAGAAATCTGAGCAGATAACAACCGGATCATATCGGCTCGGCCGTAAAGTTCCACGATTATCATTATTTGCCATACAGATTACACATTCATCATGCAATCTTGTTATTTGTACCTTCAAATGTTTACATCTGGAACAAAGACCATACTTACCCAAAGATACTCTTTTTATTCCATCGAGAGGAGGATCATAAATCATCATATATCACCATAGTTATCTTTTCTTTGATTTTTTCCCGACTTTCATCTTTTTAGATTTTGCCTTTTTGCTTCTTTTTTTGTTTTTCTTTGAAGGCTTCACGACCTTCTTGGTTTTCTTCACGACCTTCTTGGTTTTCTTTTTTGGTTTTGCCTTGGTCTTTACTTTTTTGGCCTTTTTCTTTATGACCTTCTTGGTTTTCTCTTTCTTTTCCGGTTTTTGTTTCTTTTCCGGTTTTTGTTTCTTTTCCGGTTTTTGTTTCTTTTCCGGTTTTTGTTTCTTTTCCGGTTTTTGTTTCTTTTCCTTTAGGGGCTTTTCTTTTTTCTCCTTTTTCTGTTTTCGTGTAGACTTCTTCTCCGGCTTCTCTCCCTCTTTCTTTTCCTCATCCTTTACGAGTTGTGCGAGCTTCTTTTTATCTCCGTCAGCCAATCTGTTATATTTCACGATATCTTCCGCAAGAGCCGGAAAGGCAGTTTCCGGAAACTCACCAGTAGGAAGAAGATGTTTACCAATCATTTTCCTCAAAAGAGAAACAGTACCATTCTTCCAAAAGACATTGGTTTTGAAGGAATGGGGAATACCGAGATTTGTTCCCGTTGTTCCGTTCATCTTCCCATTTGTGGGATTTTTAAAAAACATCGTGGTGAACCAATTATCTCTGGCCCTGACCGTAAGTTTATCATTGTTCAGGGGAGTATTGGTATACAGAAGATACTTTATTCCCCTCTCGTTCGCCGTAAGCCTGGAAAAAATGAACCTATTGTGGTCATCCAATTCTACATACGGAGAACCCTTATCGGAAAATCTCAAAATCATAAAAGCCCCTTTCTATTTTCTATAGTATAACTGATATATTATACCATATTTCAAGTAACTTGTAAAGTAGAAAAAACAACAAAAAATATAAAGAAAACGGGGAGTTACCATAAATAACCCCCCTATTATTTAGGCAATAAATACGGGATTGCCAGCTTTTCATCCCATCACAATGTCCGACATAGGCCTTTCACACGATTACTGCAGGCTCGGTGAGATGTGCATAACGGTGAGAGTGTGAGACAATATCCCGTACCTATTACCTATACTGGAACACGGGGCAGGCCACGATCCTGCATTTTCTGGTTCAGAGCCAGATATCCTACCGATTAGATGACCCGTGTATATGGTTCACGGAGATGGAATCGAACCACCATTTTCTGATCCAAAGTCAGACGGCCTACCGTTAGCCGACCCGTGAATTATTTTTCTGTATAGTAATCCTCTATCATCCTTTCAAAGAGCTTATACCTATTCGAAAATAGATGTGAACCAGTTCTTGCTTTTGTCTGGTGTGTGGCAAGATAAGTCAAAATATTAAAATGACCCCATTTGTTATCCACACCGGATTTGGACATTACCAAGTCATATCCTTCAATAACTTCTTCCTTGATTTTCTCCGAGAGGTACTCCCTCTTATTTACAAAGAGAATAAAATCATCTTTTGTTTGTCTTTCCCTGACCCACTTCTGCCACAGTTTAACATTCTCCCTGAAATAGTCAAACTTCATTTCGATGGAAAGCTGGAGTTTCTTCGGGTTATCCGTAAAGTGATAATAACTTTCCTTGAAGATTTTTCTTCTGGCCATCAGTAATCCGTTTTCACAGACACTTCTGCACGCAAGAAGCTCATATCCGAAACCAGACCTCACATCGTAGCCATTGAATATCTCCACGACGATAGTTACAGGATCATCTCTATCCACCTCAAAAGTAACTTTCTCACCTTTGAGAATAATCCTTCTTTTCCATCTTCGTTGTAGATTATCAAGATGGTCTCCAACTTTATCAATTTCATAATCTCTCAAAGCCTCATCAAAAAGTTTAGCCACTTGTGAATTGAGAACAACTTCATAGTCTGCCGACATTATCCCCAAAAGGGAATTTGTCTTGGCATTTAAGAGAGCCCATCTGCCTGGGATTTTTACTCCACTTTCCGTTTTAATAGCTTCCTTTTTAATCCGAAAGAATGGATTTATAACTCCCCTTCTATAATTATAGTACATCTTCTTTTCCCTCCTTCAAATCCTTTTCAAGCCGGCCGAATATGTCCTTTATCGCGTATTCGACAAGATTGAGAACTTCCTGCGTTGAAAGTTTCAAGTCACAAATCTTTTTACCGTTTTCGTCAGCAACAATATGGACAACAAGACAATCATCATCCATTTTGCCCGAAAAATTCACCTTCTTATTTTTCAACATTTTCTTTAGCATAATCACCTTCCGGCCAAATTATAATAATCTGTTTATTTCTTTTTCTCGCATACCTGATGGTTGCCCAAGTTCCACTTCTTGTGACTTCATATCTTGTACACGGTGTCGCCACCAGTAGGTCGCAGGCATCCACAATATCGTGGTTTCTATCAAGATAATCTTTTGGTGGTAAAATAGTTTTGGCCTCACAGAAAGCCCTCAGTATATCCTTTATAGGTGGATGTATAATTACATTTTCTGTAAGGTTCGTCGCAATCGAATGTGCCTGTTCATCTGCCCCCACACAATCACCGTGATGAAATTCATCAGGTGATGAAACGGCAAGGATGCCTATAAGGCAACATTTCTGATCACGGGTCATTCCCCGTTTCGTTCCAGTAAAACCTATTTTCATAATATCACCATAACATATTGTATCATATTTCAAGTAACTCGTAAAGTGTAAATATATCCAAGAAAACCAGAGAGATATGGTGGCGGCGGTGAGATTCGAACTCACAAGCTGGAAGGTTTGAGCTTCCAAGGTATGCCAAAATTCCCTTCACACCGCCATATTATGGTAGCCGAGGTGAGAGTTGAACTCACGACCTTTCGATTATCAGTCGAATGCTCCACCAGTTGAGCTACCCGGCTATATTTTCTTGGAGCTACCGGGCAGAGTCGAACTGCCGACCTTATCCTTACCAAGGATGTGCTCCACCGAACTGAGCTACGGTAGCATTATGTATAAAGATAATTATTATTTCCCACTATCCAGAATAGGATTGTGTCCTTTCTCTTCAAACCATATCTCTCTCTCAAGAGTGCTTTCCAGGCTTTCGATTCATATACAACATTCATTTCAAAACTCTTACTATAATCATCGGTATTGGTTATCTTGGCCGTTATATGTTTTGTGTATGGATAAGTCTTGTCAATATAGAACTCATAGTCACATTTTATATCCAGTTTATCCAATATGTGATTGATATCTTTTTTTCTGTCATATCCCGATATCTGTATACCGATAATCCTGTCAATATCCTTTCGATATTTCTTTACGCCGGCAATAATCGAGGCGAATTGTATTCCACTTCCAACGGGTACGACAATCGCGGTTAATTTATCAGGTATATTTTTAACCTGATCAGCCACAGAACCCACAAGAGCCTCGGTATTCTCATCCACATTAATTCCGAAATTAATAAGATATAAATTGTGTTTTGCGGAAAACTTCTGTGCCTTGTTTTTGATTACAGTATTGTACCCGATTTTGGCAAGGTTATGAATTTCTGCTCCTGCCCTGTGACATTCCCTGATTGGGCGATGCTTCTTTATCACATCCTTGACGGGAGAGTTTACACCAATCACCAGATGTGTCTTATACCCAAATTCCTTAGCCGTCCTTGTCACGACCATTGCCTGAGGCGAAGAAACAGAAACATAACTGGATATTCCGTTATACCGTTTCAATTTGTCTGTCAAAGAACAAAAAAGGGAAATGGCTTGTCTTACTTTCCCCCCACCCAATCTCGGAGTATCTTCGAAGGGAAGAAACAAGTCATCCCTTTTGAAAAGGACTTCATCAAAATCTCCCACATTACTGACACAATCTACAGGAGTTAGCTCATCGAGTTTTCGGAAAATCCTGTAGTCCATTATGCACCCTTTCTTTTCATCGTGAAGAAAGTTCCTATACCGTTACCCACAGCTTACCCTGTAAAATTGACACGATGAAAATAAAGTTGATCAATGTAATCAATATGGCCGTGATTGTAGCAGACCATACCTTTTTATTTGCCACGGCCTGTGTATACACGGTTATGACCACATCAATCAAAACACCCGCAATAAAAACTAATATTAAATAAAAAAACAAACTCATATCACACATTTTCTGGAGCGGGGTAAGGGAATTGAACCCTCGGCATCAGCTTGGAAGGCTGAGGTATTACCACTATACGAACCCCGCTTATTTTTTCTCAAAATCCGATGTTGGAAATCCCGTCCAAAGAAGAAAATAATTGGCTTCTTTTTCGGCAATCTTTGTGTTCAAACAGAACTTATTTTTCTTCAGATAAGAAACCAACCACTTTCTGAATTGTTCTTCCTGCATCTTTGTCCATCTGTATTTCAGATACCATCTCTCTTTCTTTACTACGGAAGGATCATAAATGGCACCAACCATTTCAAACATCTTCGACAGGATTTCATCCAGATTTTTTTGTGTCAACTGCTTCATAATAACTCCAATATTGGTAGCCGGGAGAGGAGTTGAACCTACCGTCAAGCGATTATAAGTCGCACGTTCTACCATTGAACTACCCGGCCATATTTTCAATCGGGGAACGGGGTCACGCCCGTTTCATAGGTTAGGGTCAACCATCCTCTTTTCTGTCAGGTCAAGGCGGTCTATGAAACCCACTTCCATTATCGCTGACACGATACCCCGATATTTCTGGTGAGGAAGGTAGGATTTGCACCTACACGCCCTTTCGAGCACAAGCCCCTCAGACTTGCGTGGCTGCTATTACACCACTTCCCCATTGGTGCCGGAGGGGAGAGTCGAACTCCCACACTCCTAATTTTAAGTCAGGAAGGTATGCCTAATTCCCTTCACTCCGGCTAATCTATAAACTTTGTTTTATTTCCTTTTCTGATAACCGCCTCGATGGAAAACTCCCCGGCCGCTATTACATATCTGTTATCTTTTATGTAATAACTGTAGTTATCGTCACACTTCTTCACATAAATTATATCATAATCCGTAAGATTGTCAATAATAAATGGTATCAATCCTATTGTAACTGGCGGCTCATTTTTATCAATCACAAAGAACCATTTGTGATTTGCATTACCAGCAGAAGGTAGTGTCCTTCTCAATTCGAATAAATCACGATGAGGAACAAAAATAATGAGATATCCATCATCTCTCAATATTCTCCACCAGTTCTTTATTGCCACATCCGGTTTTTCCAAATCCTCAAGGCAATGTGACGAATATACGAAGTCATAAGTATTGTCCGGAATACCTTTCATATAAGTTGCATCGTGATCTTTACTGATGGATAGATCCCACATATCCACATCCGGAAGAATGGGGTCATTACCACAACCTATATCAATACCTCTTCCATTACAATACTTCTGGAAAAATCCCTCTTCGTGCCTTCTCTTTCTTGCTTTTCTTGTCTCGGCCATATCTGTTTTACTTCTATATATTTATGGTGCCGGTGCAGGGAGTTGAACCCCGAAAACCTGCGTTCTAAGCGCAGTATGTATGCCAAGTTCCATCACACCGGCATAAATTTTGGAGCGGATGAACGGATTTGAACCGTCAACCTTCTCGATGGCAACGAGATACTCTACCGTTGAGTTACATCCGCATATTTTCTGGAGCCGATGGAGGGAATCGAACCCCCACAGATTTCTCCGGCTGATTACAAATCAGCTGCCATACCATTAGGCGACATCGGCATTATTCTGGAATGGGGCGCCCGAATCTAACGGGCTTCGGCATTTGAGCCTTGCTTCTCATAGCCAGTCCATACCAGACCCCATATATTTATTGGAGCCGGAAATCGGATTTGAACCGATAATCTTGTCCTTACGAAAGACCTGCGTTTCCAGTTGCGCTATTCCGGCATTGGTGGAGACAGGCGGAATTGAACCGCCGACCTCTTGCTCTTCAGGCAAGCGCTACTACCTACTGAGCTACATCTCCAATATTCCCGAGCGGGAATAACCGATAACATTTCTTCCGAAAAGAACCGAATTATTCCCGAGCGGGAACTTTGTTCTATACGGGCTCCCATCCACGGCAGCCATGAGGACTAACCTGATGAGCCTCCCCATTCCTTGTAGGAATGGTCAGCGGGGCATCCCCTCAAACCCGTTATTTCAATAATAGTCTCCTTGCAACATCCATACAGAGTTCGTTTACTCTTACTCTGTCAGGAGAATGAGGAAGTGGAGATAACTCATACCACCTTTCAAAGTCCTCATCAAACTTGGAAACATTCTCCATCAACTCATCGTAAGACCAGTATCCGTTTCTCAAAAAAACAAGAAACTCTGCTTCCGGTCTTGGAAAAGTAAGATTTCCGGTAAGTAACAGTTCCTTACCTTCATACATCAATCTCATCAGATGGGCAGCGTGTTTCGTATCATACCCAAACTTTTCCTCAAGGGCAAATCTTTCGGGATTTCTGTTTTTCTTCCAGAGTTCCCATGCTTCCCTTTCGGATTTATCGGTAGGAACAAAACCGTCCATCCATCTTTTATGGTTCTTCAACCTCTTGAGCTGAGAATGAGCATATCCTGAGAAAGTGTGTTTTGCTTTCTTGGAAAGAAAAGCATCTCTCACTTTCAGAACATCAAACCACTCATCAGAATGGTTCAACCATTTATCTTCAGGAACAAAAAGCAACTCGACCATATTCGGGTTACAGTCAAGAGTAAGTTTCAGGAACTTTCTGAACTCATAAAAAACCTTGTCCTGTTTCTTATCCTCAACCTGTTCAACCCTGTCAAGAAAGCCGAGCCAGTATCTTTCCGGTGCAAGGAACACACCCCTTTCATCCACATCAGAAGTTTCCGTTGCGGTTCCGTAAAGATGACTTCCGGCTACAGTCCTGAACAATAACTTGTAATCACTTGGTAGTCCTAACATTTTATTTACCTTTCCTCTTTATAAGGTCTTATCCAATCATTGTAGTTATAATTCAATGTTGGAAAATTTTTCTTGATATGATTTACAAAAGCCATTATCTCCTGTAATTCAACCGGATAAAATTTCCACCAATCAACACCTACATTGATGAGGATATTTCCTCTTTTTGTATCATTCCAAGTTATCCACTTTGCTCTCCAATTCAAGTGAACGTGAGCAACAAGGTTGATATTGATATCCCTGTTTATGTGTCTTGGATCGTGGACACAATACAAAAGATTATTTCCGTTTCTCAAAGTGAGATTCTCAATTTTTGTCTTGAGCCCGTTGTTTTTATCGTGGTTTCCCCTGATAAAAACCTTGTCACCATTCAGCCTCTCAATATAATAATCCACTCTGTTACATTCATTGAAAGCAAAATCTCCAACAAATATAACGGTGTCCTTTGGTTTCACCCTTTCGTTCCAGTTCCTTATCAAAACCCTATCCATCTTTTCCACGGTCTTGAAAGGCCTGTTGCAGAAACCAATCATATCTTCGTGACCGAAGTGAGTATCCGCTGTTATAAATGTTCTTCCCATTTTCAATCCTTGGTGGAGCGTGAGAGACTTGAACTCTCGACCCCAAGACTGCCAGCCTTGTGCTCTCCCAACTGAGCTAACGCCCCATTCTATTCAATTACAAATAATTCATCCGGTAAAAATTCCTCAGCAGTTACTACCTTCCCCGTACTCGCGTACCAGATACTAAAACCCAAATCTTTTAATTGTAATGCCTGTTCCTTCGTCATATTTACCCTGTATGACAAACTATTGGTTCCCGTGATAGTATCCATAAAGTCAACAATGTCTTTTGCTTCTTTCAGACCAAGAGAAAGCACAGACCTCAACTCCTTGATGACTTGTATTTTCATGAGGTTACCATTCGGTCTTACATTTTTGTATATGTAAAAATCGTGATACATATTCTTTCCTCTGGTACTCCCAAAGAGATTTGAACTCATATTTCCGGCGTGAGAGGCCAGCGTCCTAACCATTAGACGATGGGAGCAAAAATTGTATAATTAGGCATAGTATGTCGAAAATCTCTCGACCTTCTGTGCCTCTTTCGACACTTTTTATGGCGGGCCTTGAAGGATTTCAACCCTCATCTGCTTGTTTTGGAGACAAGTGTGTTTGCGTTTACACCAAAGACCCGTATTTTATAAAAATTGTATCAACGGAATTGAACCGTCCACCACCGCCAAATGACGGAGCTTCAGACCACTAATCGGCACATACGTTTGCCTTTGATACAACTTTATTTTTGGTGGGTATGACAGGATTTGAACCTGCGCTCTATCGGTTAAGAGCCGATTGCATTTGCCACTTTGCTACATACCCACATATTTTTGGTGAAGCCGAAGGGAATTGAACCCTCAACCTACTGGTTAAAAGCCAGTTGCTCTACCGTTGAGCTACGACCTCATATTTCGTGGGATGTGGTAGGATTATACCTACTGGCATCACTATTTTATAGGGATAAAAAGTTGGCATCCCTATAGAGTGCCCCTTCAGGCCTTACCAACATCGTAGCTCACATCCCATATATGGTAGACCCGACGAGATTTGAACTCGCAATCTCCACCTTGAAAGGGTGGCGGCATAATCCGTTTCGCCTACGGGTCTATATTTTGGAGGGCGGTTTATTCTCATTAACCTACGGATTACCGCGGCATCCGGTGGGGCTTTAACCCACATCTCCCATATTTTCTGGAGGGCCCGATGGGAATTGCACCCACAATCTACGGTTTTGCAGACCGTCGCCTTAGCTATTTGGCCACGAGCCCATTAAGTGTAGATGCTTGCAAGTCATCTACACAGAACCGATTTTCACGGTTCTCTCTTTCCATAGGTTGATGAACGGTTATGATTTCCCGTTCCGTTCCCTATGGCGTGATGGAAGAGTACCACCAAGTTCTGGCGACCTTGATGGGAGTTGCACCCACGCCTACTTGATTGACAGTCAAGTGCTCTGGCTACTAAGCTACAAGGCCATTCTATAGATGGGTAGGTTTCCAACCCTACTGGACGGTGTTTACCCTCTTGTGTGACCAAGCTTTAGTAGAAGCCCACAATACTATCAACCGTTACTGATACTACTATATCACCATCTATTTTTGGGGTGACAGACGGGAATCGAACCCGCTCCTTACAGGGGCCACAACCCTGTGCCTCACCATTTGGCTTCTGCCACCATATATTTTGGTGGGAGATGGAGGAGTTGAACCACCCGTCTGCCGCCCCACATAATTATAGACAACGGTTTTACAGACCGCCGTGGGGAACATCTCCCGTGTTTTTGGTAGCGGGTGAGGGAATCGAACCCCCTGAACCTTGGTTATGAGCCATGGCGAGATACCAATCTTACCCGCGAAAATCCCGCCCGGGGAATTGAAGGAACCTTATTCTAACGATGTTATACATCGTGCTGGATTCGATACCAGCATCACCGGGATATTTTGGTGGAGCGTGAGAGATTCGAACTCTCTGCCTTCTCGGTGCAAGCGAGATGCTCTCCCATAGTGAGCTAACGCCCCATATTTTTTCTGGGCGTGGTGATGGCCGGTATTGGACATAAGTTTTATCCGGCTTCCTCCTCACATTTCTGCAATCACCACGACATTTTTTTACAGATTGACATTATCCCATTCCTAATCACTCTACCGCGCACTCCCGGTTTCCGGCCGGCGGCTCGTCATAGATTCAATATAGTCACAGAAATAATCTCGAGCGCCAATCTGTATATTCTGTTTTCAAAGATGGTAGAATCGGCGGGAGTTGAACCCACGACCTTTGCCGTGTCAGGGCAACGCTCTCCCAACTGAGCTACGATTCTATAGTGAGTAAGGTGTTTTCGTTGTGGTTATCCTCACTCATTACCACACCATTACATATAGGGCTCTTACCGCCTATATGAGTAATTCATAGAGGTGTTGTCAGGTGGGAGTTGAACCCACATTTCCTTTATGGAAGTGTCCGCCGCGCGACGAATTTACTTCCTCAAAGTTGTCCTATCCATTAGACGAACTGACCAAGGCGTTCCGGACTACCTTGTTTACACCTATATTTTCTGGTAGCCGGTGAGGGAATTGAACCCCCGGCCCTCACGGTGTAAACGTGATGCTCTCCCAATTGAGCTAACCGGCTATATAAAGAGGTTGTAGCATATACATCGTATACTATGTAATATGTGTCTAACTCTTATCTACTTCGTATCCCTTGCAATCAGGCTACAGGTCAGCCCGGCCTCAGGCTGACATTCGATGAAGTGTTTCCACTCACAACCTCTATATTTTGTGTAGATTGACATTACCCTGTTACGAGGTGACGCCCCCATTTGTAACAGTAATAATTCCGGACGCCAATCTACATTCTGGTCGGAGAGACAGGATTTGAACCTGCGACTTCTTGATCCCAAGTCAAGCACGCTACCATCTGCGCCACTCTCCGATATTTTTCAAAGAACAAAAACAAAAAAGGGAGATTGAGTCAAAACCCAATCTCCCTTCAATAATTCTACTCTATAGGATTTGACTCTTCTATTCTATAGTGCCCCCCTCTGCTGGCTTTGTTTCAATCGCAAGGCTCGGCACTAAATAAAACCAACAATCTTTATGTAGAAAATATTTCGTCATAGAATCCTCTGAAATTATATGTCAATATTATATATGTAAATTATAACACAGTTTACATAGAATGTAAACAATTTTTTCTGGCTCCGGTAAATGGAATCGAACCAATAACTAATGGTTAACAGCCATTCGTGATACCGTTTCACCATACCGGAATGTGTTTCCTGCTGGCCACCAGTTATTCCCTCGCTGGGGTGGCTCCACGGCGGCGAGGCCAGATGTTGTCAGGACAGGAAACGGTGACAACCCACGGATTATAATAAAGAGGGCGAACAGATGGAATGGCGGTTCCTCTGTTCCTTACGAGTTCGTTCAACTTGCCGCAACAAGTTCATCTCTACTACCCTCTAAATTTTCAAAGAATACGACATATCATATCATAATACGGTATCCCTGTCAAGAAAAATGTTTCTCAATAATTTCAATGACTTACGCAATAAAAAAGGGCAGTATCTCCTTTACTTCGTAGGGGGCTTATACTGCCCTTTGGCAAGATTCTATGAAAAGAATCGCTCGCCCTTCATTATATGACCCCCTCATTGTTATTTATGGTGGAGGTGGCCGGAATCGAACCGGCGTCCAAAAGCCCCGATAAATCAGGTGAATTACACGCTTCTCTGTTTGTTGCGGTCAATTCGATGCTCCTAACAGAAAACCGATACATCAAATCCAGTTTCTTTATTACCGTGAAATAGGCGAAACAACCTATTTTCCCGGCTCCCCATTGATTTGAACAATTTCCAACCCCGATGGAGAGGAGAGTATGAAAATTGTGGGCGGTTAACTAAGCCGCCATTGCGTAACTATAACTGTAGTCTGCGCTTATATGATAATCAGTTGATAACGGAGCCGATGATTATCTCCGGCGTGCGCCTGAAGTACCAAAACCTCTGTCGAAGCCTGTGCACCCCCAAATTTTCAAGGAACGATTGTATTCTATCACATATTTATGGCGATGTAAATAAAAATATCGAAAATGTTTACATTTCAATGTTTTTCTGGTATAATAAATCAAAAATCTATGAAAGGAGAAAACCGTATGAACAGGAAAGTTTTGTCAGACTTCGTTTCAAATGATATGAGTATTACCAAGACCGATGCTAAACTTGCCGTTGATTCTGTAGTTTCTGGTATTCTGAACGGTCTTATGAAAGGCGAAAAGGTTTCCTTGATGGGTCTGGGCACTTTCTATACATTGAATATGCCAGAGAGAAAAATCAGAAACCCGAAAACGGGGGAACAAATCACCGTTGCGCCCAAGAAAGTCATCAAATTCAAAGCATCAAAACTACTCAAGAAAGAATTGAATAAGTAAAATATGGAAACAAAAATCTGGACATTTGCGTATGAACCTCAAAAATTTGAGGATATAATATTGAATGATGTGGTGAAGCCGAGATTACAGAAGGCCTTGACCGAAATACCCAATCTGATGTTGGTGGGCCCGCCCGGAGTTGGTAAGGGAACCTATACAAATATCTTTCTGAAGGAAACAAAACTCGATTTTATCAAATTGAATTGTTCCGATGAAACATCAATTGATGGTATCAGGACGAAGGTGAAATCATTTGCTACGGCCCTCGGCGTGACCAAGATGAAAATCGTTGTAATGAACGAAAGTGACTATCTCAGCCCAGCGGCCCAGGCAATGCTAAGGGATTTGATAGAGCAGGTGGAAGGTATTACAAGATTCATCTTCCAATGTAACTACGGTCACAAGATGATAAAAGAAATCCAATCGAGATGCCAGGTTATCGAGTTGACCAATCCACCCGCCAAAGAAATCTATCAGCATTGTATGGATATACTGAAGAAGGAAGGTGTGAAGGTGGGAGACACAAAAGCCATTGTGACCATCATCAAGCAATTGTACCCCGATATCAGAAAAATCATTCATACTTTACAAATGAATACTATTGATGGTAAAATAGATGGTATCAAAGTGGATGAAGTATCAGAGATACATTTCCAGATATTCAAGGCAGCCCAAGAGAAAAATCTGGATGATATCAGAAAACTCTTGAGAGGACATTCAATCAATTATCCCGATTTGTATCTTCATTTCTATGAAAGCGCGGGAAAATTGAAAAGTCCTGGCGACGCCATCCTAGCAATAGGAGAATACCTTTATAGAGACAGCCTTGTGGCAAACAAGGAAATCAATTTTATGACGATGGTTGTTTCCCTTATAAAGAAGGGAGTTCTATGAAAGAAAGAACAATATTCGATGTTCTCAATTCCATATATTATAAAACGGGTATGGACTACGAGAAGAAAATCGTGTCTGCTTATGTCTTATCATTGTGGTTGTCTCACGACACCTCTCTTATAGAGATGGTGAACGATGTCAATATGATTTTATTCAACCTTGAGGACGAATGGGTATATAAATACTATTATAATAAGATCCCCAAGGGCCGAAGATACATAAAATGGCCCCGAAAGTCTGAAAAGGACAAAGAGAAGGGAGAAAAAATAAAATCATTGATGCTCGAATTTGGGGTATCAAAGAGAGAGGCGGAGAAATGCATGGTGGAATTTGCAAAAAGTGCCAGAAAGTGAGAATAAGATTATACGATGGTATATGCTTCAGGTGTAGATTCAATATCAATGTTGAACAATATGAAAAAATAAAGCGGTTGAGAGATCTTGAAGAATTGAAAAAACAATTAGAGGAACCCGTAGTAGATGTAATAGAAGAACCAACTGAAGAAGAACCCGTAAGTGAGGATGTTATTGTTGAAGAAAAGGAACTTGACGAAATTACCCAACCTGACCAGCTGGTCAAGCCGGACAATTTAGTCAAGTCAGAAAAGAAGCCAACCAGAAAGAGAACTGGCACAAGAAGAATAACAAAAAAGAAAAAAGTGGAGTAAAAGTATGAAATTAAATGTTGAGAATTTTAAATCTGTGTTACAGAAAGCAACACTCAATTTTTCAATAGAGAGTGTTCAGCTGAAATTAACTTCAGATAAAATCCAATCCAGAATGTTGATGCAAAATTCCAAGGATGCCATCGTAATTCTGGATGTCGCAAATGATGTACTTGAAATAAAGAGGGGAGCCGAATATACATTGAACTTTTCGGAACCAAGTATATCTGTTATGCCATATCTCGCCCTTATAGAAGGTGATGAAGAGGCGGATATCAGAATTTTCGATGAAAAAATAGCGATTACATCTGGAAACCAGAAATCAAATATCTTCTTCTGCTCACCAAATGTCGTTACTGTTTTTTCAGCAACGGCGCCGAGAGAAAGTGTAAAATATTTTGTCTCGTTTGACTTAAATTCTTCATTCATATCCGATTTCAATAAAATCAAGAAAATTGGAATGAGGTTCGGTAAAATATATTTCACCGTCATAAACAAGATATTCTCGATGGAGACTACAGATAAACAGAATCCATATTCCAACACTCTGAAATTTGATTTATTACAGGATATAAAAGAGGACGATTTGAACCTATGTTTTGATTACAGGAACTTTGTGAACCTGATGTCCGTCATCGAAGATGATTTCGACAATTTCAGAACGAATTTCGCCTTTGTGAGACAGCAGGAACTTGGTATGGTATTTGTCGAGAAGAAAGACGGCACGGAGAAGTATTATCTAATGTCAAGAAAAGAGGTATAATTTCTTATTTACACACTATTTGAAATATGATATAATTAGTTGAAATCCTGATAGGAGGTTTTTTTATGGATAGAGATGATGTATGGAATGGCGCAGAAGAGCGTAGAGCAGAATTTTCTTCAGAGACTTGTGCTCTGGTAAACAATGCTTCTATTCCACTTACCCCCGGCACACCGTTTAAGGATACCGTTATGAATCTCGCGAGAGATGCCGGTTTCGGAAAATTCAGAATTATCCTCAACGGCAGCGAAATCAAACCCTCACAGGCTCCCGAAGTGCTTAACGAGGGCGACAAGGTTGAAATCAGACCTTACGATGTCGCTGGTTTCTAATTGAGAAGGGGGTGGGTGCGTAGCAGCTACCCCCACTCAAAAACAAACAAGAAAGGTATGAAATTATGGCCGCACCAAGGGATATCTCCGAAACCCTTTTGAACGAGATGTCAAGTATATTTGCCACGGTTGATACCGTCAATATAAATGATGTTGAACTGAAGGGCTTATCCCTCCGGGCCGGAGATAAAATTTTAAAACTTAAACTTATCGAAGTCGAAAATCTTGACTCTATAGATGAGATTAAAAGAGAATACAAACATATTCTCAACCAGAAATTGGCATCCATAAAGGATAACATTCAAAAGAAAGTGGCTGATATGGTGTCATTTGTTCAAACCTATAGAGAAGAATATGAGAGAAAGGAAATAGAGCTAAAGAGGAAACTCGAAAGTTCACAAATTATGCCTCAGGTTTCCTTTCAGCAGGCGGAGCGCGGGCTTTCAATTTCTCCGGGCAATAAAAAAGGAGAAATTTATTGGTACATAAGGAGTATCTACTGGCCAAAATTTGTAGACCAAAAACCGATAGAGACAAAGTTTCAAAAGAAACTTATTACACCGATTGTTATATTAGTATCGACAGAAGGAGATAATGTAAAGTCTGTTTCAACAAGAACACCAATTGGCTTGAGATTCTTCTCACATTATCACCAGGCACAACCTGATTGCTGGGGAAAATGGAAGTGGAAACCAAAATGGAATTCGGCTGAAGATATTCTAACTATAGCAAAGGAAGTTGAAGGCGTGCTAGAAAATGTGAATACGGGATCAATCGCAAACAGAACACCGATTGGACTCCCCACAATCCACATTTTAAATAAACATCTCATACAGAGAAAGGAATTGAAAAGGGATGTAGATACAACCAATGTAAGAGCGGGTATCTCCAACACCCAAAGCATTGAACTTGAAGATTCTTGGACAACTTAATAAATGAATTTGCAGGTTATATCAAAGCCTGCCTCAGTAAACATACTTAGTTATGTAGGAGATACGCAAGGGTGTGGAACGATACGAGTTATCTATCCACACCTATTTCTCCCACACCTACGATATCAAGGTTATAGATTCGTGGGTTTCTATTCAGCGTATTTCATAAGGCAGACTGATTACTACAAAAATTTTAGTTTTGTTATATTTCAAAGGGCCGCAACCAAATCCCATCTTGCCCTCATATCTAATTTTATCAATCAGGTAACAAAGACCTATAAAACCCCCATCATCTACGAGATTGATGACCTTCTCATCAATATTCCCGATTGGAATTATGCCTCTGATTATTATAGGGATAACGAAAAGAACATCGAAGAGATGATGACAAAAGTAAACGGTATTACCGTTTCAACGGAGAAGCTCAAAGAAGTATACTCTAAATATAATACCAATATAGAAATCATTCCCAACCATCTACCCAAATTTGTGTGGGGAGAAATTATCCCGAAGCACGAAAACAATCCGAGAGAAACAAAACCACGAATACTCTGGGCGGGGTCAGAAAATCATTTTGCTGTCAAGCCGGGAAAATCCGGTGGAGACTTTGGCCAAGAGCTCCTCAAATACATCCGTGGCACAGTTGATAAATATCAATGGGTGATTTGTGGCGGTATTCCAAAAGAACTCATTGACCTCAAGGGAAAAATAGAGCACCACGGGTGGAGAAATATATTTGAGTATCCAGCATTCCTGAAGAGGCTCGATGTAGATATGGCTATGGCCCCGCTAATGCCCGGTATATTCAATGAATGTAAAAGCAATATAAAAATGTTGGAGTATGTTGCCCTTGGTGTTCCGGCGGTGTATACTAATATAGAGCCATATAAAAATGCCTTTGCCAGGGCAAATAACGATGATGAATTGATTTCCAATCTGGAAAATCTTGTAAAGGACATTGACTTGAGGGCGAAGAGCTGGAAGAAAGATTACGAAACAGTAAAGGCACAATTGTGGTGGGAAGAAAACAATTATTATAATGTAAGGCATTATATCAACTCAAATTTAAAATTATTCGGAAAGAAGGTTCCATTTTGATATGACAGTTTTCGAAGTTTACAAGGCATTTAGAAGGGCCCAAGCCCTACATCACGCAAGACCGTATCAGCTACCAAAGGATTTTGAATATTATTTCAATACCAAAATGTCCTCGCAGAACAGGGCATATCTGAACAAGGCCGCCCTGTATTTCTCTACAAAATGGAAAAATATAAACATCAATAAATTTATGGCCTGTGGATTTGAATTGTTTGGGAAGAATTTTACTTATGTGAGATTTTTCAATATCAAATTGTTGAAATATTATATCGAGAAGGACAAGAATAAGAAGCGGGAATTGCGCGGCGGGAAAAGGGAAATTGTAACTTCAACAAAATTCATCAGGAAATATCTTGAGCAGTTCAAGGAAAAATTTGATGATATATTGCCCCTCTCATTCTACTGTAAACAGAAAGAAGGTCATCAGAGTATAATAATAAAACATTACATAGAGGGGAAAATTGACAAATATATCCTTGTCTGGTTAATAAACAAGGGATTTGTATCTCTGACGGACGATGACAGGGCACAGATACCTTACATAGTGGAAAATTACAGAAAGTATGTTGAGGTTGTGGACAATTTTCCGGAGTTTATGGAAAGAGTGTTCGTAACTTTGAACAGGAGATATGAGAATGGTAAAAAGGATAAACAGGAAGGACTTGCTGATAACACCACCACCGTCGGGCACGATGTTATATGATAAGGATTTTCCGGAAGAAATAAAGAAAAAGTATAAGGAAAACAACCTAAACGAAAGTAAGGAAAAGCCAAGAAAAAGGAGGCAATCTTTCCATCGGCAGAAAAAAGTGGTAAAATGATAATATGAGGTCAATGAATGGATAAAACCTACAGAACAAACAGACAAATACTTGAAGATTTAGAAAGGATGATTAAACAACTAATAGAAAAAATCGAAAAATTAGAAAAGAAAATGGAGGAAGAAGAAGATGAGTAAATGGATAAAAAAAGATTTATTTGACCAATTCGTAGAAGAAAAACAACAAGAGGAAACGAAGAAAACAGCTGGCCCTCGCAGGTCTGAAACAGTATGGCAGACCCCATCAATGGGAACACAGGACAAGCCAAAGGTCTATGAGGTAAGATACCTTCCAGATCCCAAGGGAAGATTTTACAAGAGATTTTACTATCACGGGTTCAAGTCCGGTGACAGATGGTACTTCCCTCTTTGTGAAAAGACCTATGACTTTTATAATTGGTGTCCTTTCTGTGCGGCAGCCAGTAAATTATATACAGGAACACAGGCTGATAAGCAACAGGCATCCACGATAAAGAGAAAAGAGAAATTTGTCGGCAATATTTTTGTAGTGGATGACCCGCGGGATACAGATAGAGAAGAGAAGTTCACCAACACGGTAAAATTATATGAGTTCCCAGCAGAAGTCGAATCGAAGCTAAAGGGAACAATCACAGATATGAAACACGGTCTTGGAAAAGCCGTATTTGATCCGGGCGAAGAAGGTTATAACTTTATCATCAAAGTAAAGGCCACAAAGCCAACGAGAGATGGTAAACAATGGCCTGTTTACGCAGATTCCGAGTTTGCCAGAAAACCAAATGCCCTGGCAAGAACTGACAAGGAAATCCAGACCATTTTGGGTCAAGCATTCGATGTAGATGAATATATTTCCTCACAGAGAATGTCAGATGAAGATATCATTTCCCTTCTCAAGGGGGAAATGTTGTGGGAAATCGTGAAAGACGAATGGGCAAGATACAGAGGTAAAGTAGCGAATGGTGATGTGAGAAAAGAAGAGCCTGTAGCCCCACCAAAATCAACAGCAGTAGAACCACCAAAGAAATCGGCAGCTGAAGAGGATGTTGATGATTATGAGGAGCCGCCCGATCAGGATTTATTAAAAGAACTCGATGAGCTATAATCCATCATTTCCCATCCGCAAGAGGGGGAGCAGAAATGCTCCCCTTTTTTGGGTCTAAATAATTATATGAAATGGAAAATATATGTGATACTAAATACTGTAAATGAGAAAAAATATGTAGGTATCACTAAAAACGGTATAAAAAACAGATTTAGAGGCCATTCCATAGCAAAAACGATGCTTGGAGAAGATATAAGGAAATATGGAAAAGACAAATTCATTTCTCAAATAATTGATGAAACGGATAATAGAAAAGAGGCCGGGAAAAAGGAAAAAAATTGGATCAATGTTTTAAAAACAAAACAATCTCAGGGCGGTTATAATGCCGATGTAATTTTCACAAATAATCCCACCAAATCTAAACAGAAACAAAAAAATAGTCTATTAGAGGAATTAGAAAGCAACTTATTCCTCTATAATATGCGCTTATTCTAATAATATTTCGTTAAACGATTGAACGAAATGATTGAACGAAACATTAAATTACCCATTGATAATGTCAATAGTAATCATAACAAAAATCTATTATATTGAAATTGTTGGAGAAAATATTTCCCAAAAAATCGAGTTTTGGTATGCTTATTGATGTATAAGGGGTAGAGGGGTCAAGAACCCCCAATAGAAAGTGAGGAAAATGAGATGAAAAAGAATTTAGCAACCCTGATTACAATGATTTTTGTTATTCTGGTAACCGGAACCTTCACCTATGCAGAATCCGTTATGGTAGCAAATGCAGGTGAGTTTCCCTACTTCCACCTTGGAACATTGATTGTTGGTGGATTGATTATCACTTCTCTCCAGCAGAAGTATAACAAAATCCGTCTGAGCGAATCCGTAGGTTCTTTCGCTCTCTACGCTATTCTGATTGCACTTTTCACCAATCCGGTTATTGAGCTCATCAAAAATCTGGTTGGTTAATCCTTATATATGGGGCGGGATGACCCCGCCCCACCGAAAGGAGCTATTATGATACATCAGGTCTTGACATTGAGCGCATGGAGTTTCGCCACGGTTATTTCTTCATTCCTCTTCCTGTATGTAGGAATGTGGATTGACAAGGCTCTACAGATGGAACCCACCTTCACTATCGGTCTGTTTGTCCTCGGCGCCTTCCTCTGTATCGGTAGATTGTACAGGGAAGCGTGGGAAAAACGCAACAGATAGTTTCTTTACAAATTACTGAAAATATGGTATAATAATCCTATAAATATGGGTATGAAAGTATCCGTGTTTAGGGATTATTTTGCGTATGTCAAAAAGAGATAAGTACCTGGCAAAGGCTATGGGCCTTTGCTGGCACGAACCAGTTACAATGATAATAGACGGTCAGATGTTCTACATCTGCAAGCATTGTGGTATGATGCCCGTATTCAGACCGGATAAGTTCATTACCCCGAACTTTTCCGAATGGTTATGGTTTGAATATCTCCACGAATGGACAAGGAAAAACCCCTACTTTATGGAGTTATTTCTGTCAGAATTTAGCCCCTATAATACTGGTCATATTCTTTCCCCCGATTTATATGCCGATCTGGTGTACAATTTCCTTGTTCAGAAAGAACAGGAACAGCAACAGACATTTTTCGATAAAATTAAAAATAAAATTGGACTTGGTAATGAAAAAGATTGAAATTGTTAGCCCGGAAGAAATACACAGTCTGGCTGTGGAAAAGGGATGGTGGGATCAGGACAGACCGATACCAGAATTATTATGTCTTTTACATAGTGAAATATCTGAGGCACTCGAAGCATACAGGAACAAGATACCGGAAGGGGAGAGTGGCTGTTTGAGTGAGGAACTTTCGGATTTGGTTATCCGTATATGGGATATGTGTGGAGCGCTTGGTATAGATATATCGGAAAGTGTCGAAAAGAAACATAAATATAATATGACACGACCATATCGCCACGGAGGTAAGACTTGCTGATGAAAAAGATTGATAAAACAATAGAAAAGTATATTACAGAAGGTTCGTCATATACTGCGGACAAAATTGGTCACGATACATACGAGATTGAAGGAAACAAAGAACTTACAGATGCGATAATTTCTGCATACGAAGAAAATCCTAAGAGTGACGAGTTCAAATATATCAAGAAATTTGTAAAAGCACAGGGCGGCAAAAGAATAGTTTTGAAATTTGATACGGAAGAATACGGTAAACTTAAAGGCGGCCCACCAAATCTTACGATGAGCAAAGTTGTAAATAAGATTATAAAGAAATATTACACCTAAAAAGAATAATCCAGATGTGAGGGCTAATGGAAACAATTGTGTTTTGTGTGCCGGGAAAACAGTTCAGCTACCGATTTATGAGAAGCTGGACTAATACGATAATAGAATGTCGTAAACAGGAAATGCCCTTTATTGTCAATTGGGCAACCGGAGCAAATGTGTATCAGGTGAGAAATCAATGTTTAGGCGCCAAACCTGAATTGGGGCCCAATCAGAAGCCTTTTCAGGGTCAATTCAAATACGACTACATAATGTGGTTTGATAGCGATCAGGAATGGAGAGTAAAGGATTTCAATGCCCTGCTACAAATTATGAGGGAAAGGCCAGAAATAAAGGCATTGACAGCTGTTTATCCAAGAGTGGCGGAAGATAGGTCTGATGTGTCTACAATTTGTAGTATTACAAAACATCCAAACGGTATTATAAGCCAGAGGCTCCTCACGGCAGCTGAGGTAGATGAATTACCGGAACTGGGAAAAGTTGATGCCTCCGGCCTCGGTTTCTGTATAATGAGATCCGGTGTAATAGAAAGCATAGACTATCCTTGGTTTATGCCGGTATTTTCAATTGATAAAAAGATTAGAAAACCCGTGTTCTTTATGTCGGAGGATATGGCACTCTTTGTAAGACTGAAAGAAGCTGGAATTGATTTGTGGTGTGCATCGAAAATCAGGATAGGTCACGAAAAGGAAAAAACATATTATTTGAAATGAAAATAAGAGAGTACCTAACAGAGGATAGCCACGGTTTTTGCCGTTCAATGAAAAGCGGTGTATTGGAACGGGTTAAAGAGGTTCTCGGTAAAGAAGATATAAAGAAAGCCTGGGTTCACGGCACCAAAATGGGTTCCAGAAAGATGTGGCAATTTCATTTCAAGGATTATAATTGGTATGGACAAGCCGATTGCTCCGCTGACGCTTACTATCAGGGGTGGAAATCTTGGTTAGAATCGGAAGAAACGGGTGGTAGAAAATATAAGGAGAAGAAAAAATGAAGTGGAGGAAATACATCGGGGATTATTTTTTTGAAAAGTTCTTGACAGAGGCCGAGAAGGAAGGTCTTTCTCCAAAAGACGAGGGATTTTTCGATGCGTGTGTTCGAAGAATGAAGGGTAAAGTCGATGATCCCGAAGCATACTGTGCATCAATCAAAGATACGGCGTGGAAATCTACTTTTTGGAGAGGAAAAGGTAAAACAAGAAAAGAGGCAGAAAAGGCGGTAGCTAAAAACGACTAAGGAGATATGTCTGACACAACGATTGCCGCTATCGTTTGGGTCATAATGATGGTATTTTTTACCTCAACACTTGTAACGGCAAGGCTTATAATAAAGGGAAAGCCGATACCCAAGATATTAAAAATTGTTTTTGATATAAAAGATGATAAGGAGAATGAATGAATATGTTATTGAAAGATGACGATGAAAGTACCGTCATCAATGGAAAAAGAATTTGTATTGATTTTGACGGTGTTATACACAAATATTCGAGGAAATACCACGACGGCTCAATATATGATAGACCAACAGAAGGAGTACGGGAATTTCTATTGAAGCTCAAAGATATGGGCTATTGTATATTTGTGCATACATCCAGACCCCTCGCCTCGGACAATCCGGAAGGCGCCATCAGATTGATGGAGAAATGGCTCAAGAGGTGGAAAATCCCTTATGACTTTATCACAATGATAAAGGTTCCAGCAAACGCCTATATCGATGATAGGGCAATCAGGTTCACGGGTGATTGGAATTATGTAATGAAAGAGCTGGATGACATAGAAGATATAAATAAAGATGAAGGGGAATGGGAATACTACCATAAGGAAATTGTATGAAAGGTGGTGCATTTGAACGTGAGATAGCAAAGTTTCTCACGGTCTGGTTAACTGGTAAGGAAAAACCATATGTCTTTTGGAGAACCCCGTCATCGGGTGGGATGGCAACGATATCGGAGTTGAATAAGGAAATATCCGGAGATATTATAGCCATCAGACCAGAGGGAGCATTTTTTACTGACAGATTTAGTGTGGAATTGAAAACAGGATATCCAAAAGCCAGTTTTCATCAGCATTTGAAGGATAACAAGAATTTTGATATAGAGAAATTCTGGCTGCAATGTGTAGAGGCTGCCACCAAGGCCGAGAAGAAACCGATGCTAATATACAGGAAGCTTGGTTTTCCGATTATTGTGGGCATCAACTGTAATACGAGATTTCAATTGAAGGAAGTTGTGAAGGTGGATTTACCAAAATCTGTCCATCTTCTTTTTGAGAGTGAAACACCCTCGATTGCTTTTTATGATATGAAATCATTTTTTGAATTGACTACACCGGATATTATAAGACAGATAATATGAGATTAAAACTTACAAGCTCACAATTCGCAGATTTTGTTTCTACTTTCTTCTATGATAGATTAACAAATGAAAATGTTGTTCCTTATCAAGTAAATGAAGAATTTGACGATCTCATAGAGGTTTTGAGGAGAAAAGGATGCAGGCAAGTATTTTTGGCATACTACCTCCGAATGAACCCACAAATAAGAGTAAAATACAGAATGGGAAGATCCACTTTCGAATTGGGGAAAGGAAGGGGAAGTCTTTTATTAGAAATTGTTCCAGATGAAATACCAGTAGAAATGAAACCAGTAGGTATCATAAAAAAAGTTGGAAGGCTATTAAAAAAATTCCTCACAGGAGAATTTACAGAGGAAGAAACAAAGAAAAGAATGTAGGAGGATTTTATGCCCGGAGAATTTATGGGTCAGGAAACAGTATCCCCTGAACAAACGGCGCAACAGGATACAAAGTTTGATGGAAAAATGGAGCAAGTTCCAATTCCAGATATTGAGGGATTGTCAGCTGACGGTATCAACCAGAGAGACAATCTACCCATTTTCAATGTTGACAAGGACGAATTTTACCAGAATATGTCACACGGTAGAAGAAGAATAAGATTTAAGTCTGGCTCGTCCGCTCAGCAATTTATGAAAAAATCAAGATACAATAAGTCGTTTTATATTAAACACGGGGATTACATTCGTAAAATTAAATGAACGAGATAAATAAAAAGGGATTAGCTAAAGCATTGAAAGGTCTGATGACTGCTATAATATGTTTGGCTAAAATATGTGACACCATCGTTCATAACAGAACAAAAAGCAGGGGATCAGATACGGCACACGAAATCGAAAATCACATCAAGAAAATATTCGTGGAATACGGGCTGTCCAAAGAGGAAAAATGAAATACAGAGCGTTTCTTACGCTCCAAGAAGCAGTATATGCCGGGAACATTGGCTTCTCGGAGATGGTAAGATTTTATAAAAACGCATCCAATAGTGAAATCGAGGAAATGGAAAAATATGTTTCCAACGGGAACTGGCGTGGCTTCAAGGCTCTCATCAAAAGGGTCATCGGTATAGAATTGGAAGAAGGACAAAATGTTCAACTGGGTTATGCGGGGGATACAAAAATTTTCTTGGGTGGAAAAGGATGGAAAGACGAGGACGATGAGGAGGAATAAATGAGTAAAGTAAGACAATACCTGACAGAAAGCAAAGGCCTGGCAAAATACTATACAAATGTTCTTGATGATATTATCGGCTCCTTTGATGAGATAATTTCCAGTATGAGAGTTGAAACGCCCAAATATCTCGAAGATAAAGACTTGAAAGATGTGGAGAAGAAAATCAAAAATATAGAAAAATATATTGATACAATCATCGCCGAAATGAATAATATAACGGATCTCATCGCCAAGGGAGAAAGAAAATGACAAAGGTAAGAAAAATTCTTACGGAAGATCGGGGAACAGCAAAACATCTCTTCAAAGAATTCGGTGTTATGATAACTCAAATTTATGAGACAATAGAGGACGCTGGAATTTCAATAAACGAAATTCCACCAGCATATAAACATCAGGCAGATGAATATATGAAAGATTTGAGAAGAGCCGCAGGCCAAATAGAAAAGGCCTGTGACAGGATAGTAGAAATAATAGCCAAGGCGGAATAATAAAATGACAAAAATCAGAAAAGTATTGACAGAAGATGTTCCAATTATGGACAAAATAGAATTTTTGGAAGAATTTATGAACGATCTTGAAGATAGCGTAGATAATATACTCTTCCGCGCCGCAGAATCAAAACAAATGCTTAGGACAGCAGAATGGAAAGAATTTGAGAGGACAATGAATAAAGCCATTGCCGATTTCTGGAAGCCTCTTGAAGATCTTGAAAAGAAGTGGAATAAGAAATAGATAAATAATTATAAAGGAATTTGTGATGAAAATAAATGTTTTTGATTTCAACAATCTCGCCATCCGTATCTTCTTCTTGAAGATGATCGGAGCACACTCACCACATCCAGATTATCAATTATGGAAATATTTGATATTCGACAATATTGTAAAATCTCTTGTCAGAAACCTTGATACAAGAGAAGTCATTCTCGCGGTAGATTACAAGAATTCTTGGAGAAAGCAATACTGGTCAGGTTATAAGCGTTCCAGAAAATCCGTGAGAGATAAAAGTGGTGTTGATTGGGATGGCTTCCATCTCGAATTGGACAGATATATTGGTGAGATAAAAAACCATTTACCATTCAAGGTTATCAAGATAAGGTCTGCGGAGGCCGATGATATTATTGGTGTCATCTGCCTAAAACACCCCGAAAACCAGTATGTCATTATATCTACTGATGAGGATTATTCACAACTCTGTTCAAAAAATGTAAAGATTTACAATCCCCTCAAAAAAGGATTTGTGAAGTGTGATAATATCGAGAATTTCATAGTAGAAAAATGTTTACTTGGTCAGAGAAAAGATGATATTCCGAACATAAAGACACCTCTGGATTGGCCAGCAAATATCCGCCGGCCGGCCTTTGGAGATACCGCGGTGAAGAAAGTGATGGAAGAAGGATACCAAAAATGGTTGAAGAAAAACAAGTTGGAAAAAAGATTTCGGGAAAATAAAATTCTCATTGATTTCAGAGAGATACCAAAAGTAATTCAGCAACGAGTTTTGGAAGATTACCATAAATATCTTATGCCACCACCCGAACAATTATATGAATTTCTGGCTAAAAATAAGTTCAAATTATATCAGGAGAATTTCCACGACCTCGAAAAAAAGTTATTAAAATTATATTAGGTGTTAAAATGTTTGATGATATTCTGAAAAACAAAGATAAAATGAAGGATAAGAAAATCAATCTCCTTAAAAAGGACAAAGATGCTCTTACTGCAGAGGAAGTTATTTTTCTAATGGGTATGTGCTTTGAGGATGTATATGAGGAACACACGATGAAGGCGACCTCAAAGGATAATTATGCAGGGAAACTTGAGAATTTGATATTGGACGCCCTAATCAGAGCAGATTACACTTTTCAATCCATTCTCGGAGGCCCCAACAATAGACCGTGAGGAGGCTAACAATGACGCTGTATGTGGTTATAAACGAAGCGGAAAGGACGAGGTTTGAGAAAGAGACACATCTTCCATATGGATATGGAAATTCAGATGTCTACATAACAAATGATTATTTCAACGCACAATCTTATTACAATATAATACCATATCATATAAAACCAGAATATATTATCGAAAAGATAGAATACGGTGTGGCGGAAAAAATATTTCCTGTTATACCGTTTACCAATAATGATCTTCATTGAGAGGGTAAATAAATGTTATCGGAAAACGCAAAAAAGATAATAAAAGACTTATACAGTCTCAACGGAGAAAGCATAGACGATGTATTCAAACGGGTGGCAAAAGAATTCGCTACCAATGACACAGAGCTAAATCAAGCATATAAACTTCAAAAAGAAAATGTCTGGCGTCCGAATACACCAGTATATTTCAATGCGGGTTCAGACCATCCGATGTTTTCGGCTTGTTGGGTTGTGGGTCTGGAAGATACGATGAACAGTATCTATGACATTGCAAATGTTGCAAGGAGAATTTTCCAACACGGTGCTGGCATCGGTATTCCAATAGGAAATTTGAGAGCAAGAGATGCCCACATCTATGAAGGAAAACCGGATGCCCCACCAACAGGTAAATCATCCGGGCCCATCAGCTTTATGAAACTTTATGATGCTGTAGGTGAAACAACAAAAAGTGGAGGCAGAGCAAGACGAGCAGCTATATTATGTTGTATGCCGGTTTGGCACCCCGACATTATGGAGTTCATTACCTGTAAAGAAATTGACGGACGGCTCAGCAATATGAACATCTCTGTTTCTATTACAGACGGTTTTATGAAATCGCTGGAACAGAATACACCGTATCAATTGGTAAGCCCGGCAGATGGGATAATGACGGGAGAAGTCATTCCATCAGAAGTGTGGGATAAACTGGCAGAAATGGCGTGGAAAAGTGCTGAGCCGGGCGTATTGTTTATTGACACTATAAATGAGGACAACCCACTCCGAAAAATTACTCTTGTGGAAAGTACAAATCCCTGTGGTGAACAACCACTTTGGCCCTTCACTTCCTGTAACCTGAGTTCCATCAATGTAGCAAAATTCTGTAAAGACGGAAAATTTGATTTTGACGCCCTATATAAGGTATCTTATGATGTAATGGGGTTGATGGATAATATCATTGATAAAATGTCATTCCCCGATGAAAGATTCAGGGTCAATGTATTGAAATATCGTCCTGTAGGTATAGGTATAATGGGTCTGTCAGATGCAATGTTTGAACTCGACATAAAATATGATAGTAACGAAGGAATACAATTTGCTGCCGACATAATGAAAACAATAACAACCGCCTGTGTAGAAAAGAGTGTGGAGCTGGCAGCCAAAAAGGGCAAGTTCGAAAACTACGACCTCGTAAAAGAGGATGTGGAGAGAATTGTGTCAGACCACATAGGCGGAAATGAAAAGGTAATGGCGAAAGTGAAAAAACACGGATTGAGAAATGTCCAGTTTACTACTTGCCCCCCAACCGGAACAACCGCACTCACAGCAGATGCTTCCTACGGAATTGAACCATCTTTTGGACTTGTCTTTCAGAAAACCCTCGTTGAAACCGGAGAAAAAATCAACATCATAAATCCCGTATTCAAAAAAAGGTTTGAAAAAGAAGAATGGTACAACGAAACATTGATGGAGAAAATATCCGCAAACGGTGGCTCGTTGAAAGGATTACACGGTATCCCAAAGAAAGTGAGGGATGTATTTGTCACCGCCCACGATATAAAGTATAAAGACCGTATAGATATGCAGGCGGGATTACAGAGACATTGCTCATCCGGAATATCCAGCACGGTAAACCTTCCGAATACTACGACCAAAGAAGAAATATCAGAACTATACAAATACGCGTATAATGAGGGTCTGAAGGGCATTACAATCTACAGGGATGGTTGCAGACAATCCCAACCGATTACCTTCAGTAAGGGTGGCATAGAAGTTCAATCCAATTTCAAAAGACCGTCCAAATTGCCCGGTCAGGTCTACACCATCGAAACCGGAAACGGAAAACTATATGTGACAATTACATCCCACAATAACAGACCCATTGAAATCTTTATGTCAATGGGGAAATCCGGGCAACTGTTCAATGTTTTCGGTGAAGCCCTTGGAAGAGTGATATCCATTGCTTTACAACACGGGGTTCCATTGGATTCTGTTATAAAGACTATGAAAGGAATTTATTCTGAAAGAGCAACGTGGACAAGATTTGAAGAAACAGACAATAAACCCGTCCAGATTTTGAGTATTCCGGATGCGTTAGCGAAATTACTGGAAAGATATTACCTCAACGATGGTAAGGAAGAAAAAGATGCCCATCTGGATGATAGGCTATTCTGTACCAAATGTGGTACATATTCCGTTATTTTGGTTGAAGGATGTAAAACCTGCTTGAATTGTAGTGAATCTGCGTGCGCATAAACTGTTTACAAATCTTATAAATAGGCTATAATAATAGGTAAAATAACTTGTGTGGAGCTAAATATATGAAGCGGAACCTGACACGGAAAACGGTAAAAGAAGATTTTAAACCCGTTTTACCTTATCACGACGAGAAAATTTCAGAGATTGCAAGACAAATGGGAATAACACGGCAAGCCGCTTCTCAAACACTCAAAAGAGCCCTCAAAAAATTTTATTTTGGGGTTCAAAAACTTGATGAAACTTGGACACCTTTTCAAATCGCCCTTATAATGGCAAAAATGTTGAACCAAGATCATTCAATAAAGGAAATGAGAAGCCTCATCCATTTGCTCCCGAAAGATATAAGATATCTCATCTGGAGCGATGCAATGAAAAGAATGCCAAACGCATTGATTGAAGAATGAACGAAACAGAACAAAACATTTATCCAGCGTGTATAAACTGTTTTTACTGTAAAATCAAGAAGAGTACAGTATATTGTAAAAATGGCCACTTCAAAGAAACGAATGTGAAAAAGATTTTACTGTATACACCCATCAAATTTGAATGTGAAGATTTTGAAAGTATGGATTGAATATGTTATCACTACAATTTGTGAGAGAATTTGTATTTCAGCATTTCCCCAAAGTAACCACATCCAAGAACGGAACCCATTTCCACGCGAGATGCGTGCTCTGCGGGGATTCAAAAATAAGCCCGAGTAAAAAGAGATTTCATCTTGACTATCATAATGGAGAGCCCGGCTACCATTGTTTCAATTGTGGGGCAAAGGGATCATTCGTCAAGTTGTATTCTATTATTATGGGTATGTCCATCGCGGAAGCCAAGAAAGAGATATACAAATATGACCCCGAACAAATAAAGAAAGCCCTGACAGAAAAACCAAACGGTAATGGTAATGGTAAGAAAGAATACCATATCAGGAGTATGGATAATATTCTGGATGAATGTATAGGTATTGATACAGAGGCGAGAGGAACAATTGAACCCCAATACCAAAAACTTCTCAAGAAATTCATAGAGGAAAGAAAGATACCGAAAAATTTCAAGATATTTGTGGCAACAAGTGGAAGATATAAGGGGAGAGCAATTATACCGATTTACAAGGACGGACATATTGTTTATTTCCAAGGCCGGGCCCTTGTCAATATAGAGCCAAAATATCTCAACCCGATAGTGGAAAAGAGTGGTATCATTATGAATGAGGAAAAGTTCCAGAGAGACAAATATGTTATCGTCACGGAAGGTCTGCTAGATGCTATGATGATTGGGGATCAGGGAACATCGGTTCTTGGCGCAGACATTGACGAATACTTCGTAAAGAAAGTTGGCTCTATGACAGATAAGGGCATCATTGTTGTTCTGGATAATGATGAAACGGGATATGAAAAACTTATGGGAAAGAAGAAAGGCGAGGGATTACTCAATCAGGATTATTCAAATCCCCTCAAATTTTTCATAATGCCAAAGAAATATTCCCATATAAAAGATTTGAACCAGCTTGTGTCCAAGACAAATATAAAAAATATATATCAGTTTGTTGTGGATAATAGTTATGATAAGTTTGCTTGTAAAGTAAAACTGGGGTTGAAATGAGCCAGATAAAAACGGGGAGAAGTGAAAGCTACAGGGTAGAAATACATCCAGAATATGTAAAAAAGTTTTACAACCAGAAGTGGAAGGATTGGAATAAAAGCCACAAGAGGAAAGGAGAATACTATTTCCTGACAAAATATACATCCCCATTGTTTGTAAGCGTGCTGGATTATGACGGTGAAACTATAACATTGGAAAATTGTGGGGAGCCTCTGGAACCTGAGAACAGAGAAATACCATTTACAGAAAATAAAGATATTGATTTATTTGAACTGGTAAAATGGTTATACGACCTGCGCTCCGAACTCAAAAGATTTAAAATAATTCACAGAGACATCAATCCGACCAATATCCTCTACAAAAAAGAAACCCAAAAGTTCAAATTAATAGATTTCAACTGGGCTGAAGAACTTCGAGAGCCTTCTGGCATTGTTCCGCCCCCCCAATTGAATACGGCCTTGGATAAACCCCGTGGCATCGAAGGCCCAAGTTATTATATAGAGGATGATAAGAGTATAAACAAGATGATGACATTGGCAATCCAAAAGATGATTGGGGATATTGCGTCAGAAGGATATAAGGATGGGAGTAGCGTAAACAGGGGATGGTTTTATCATCCAAGCCCCTTCGAAGAATTTTCCGAAATACCCGTTCACAAAACAACCGCGATAGATGAATATAAGGAAATAGTGTTCAATTCAAGCATTATTGACCTGAAAGGAAGTAATATTCTTGATATTGGTTCGTCTCAAGGATATTTTGCATTCAAATTGGCTGAAATTGCGAAGTCAATCATCGGTATCGAGGGTGATATTTTCACATATAGGGTAACAGAGGCGATAAGACTATTGAAAGATATACGAAATATATCTTTCCTGAATTATTATCTCGATGAGAACACAATACCGAATGAAAATTTTGATATCACGATTTTTTTGAACACTCATATGTGGATTTACAAGCAAATCGGCCCAATCAGGACACAACATTTGATGAGGAAACTATCAGAGAAAACCAAGAATATGTTCTTTCAGACATCAGGAATTGATGGAAACGCAATGTTCAATATAAGCGAGTTTAAAACATCGGATGATATTGGAAAATACCTGCTTGCCTCAGGTTTCAAGAACATAAAACTTATCAGAACATCACATAAACACGGGGGAAACAGACATTTATTTTATGCAGAGGGGTCTAATTATATAAATACACTTGGGAAGTTTTAATTTTCGGAGGATAACAATATGAAACTAACAGCTGTGGGAACGGATTACATTACTATCAATGAGGAAAATCTGCGGGATGAAAATATGTTGAAAATTCCTCGCGTCCACTTGATTGAACTCTCTTTCCAAGACCCCACAAGAGAAAAGATAGAAGCAGTATTGACGCTATATTCAAAGACAAACAGATTTGTCATATCAGACAATATTAGAATATATAATGCCCTTCTCAAGGAAACAGCCAAAAAATATTATGTACAGAATACTGTGGGTCTGGGCCTTATATCCTTCTTTAGAAAGAACAACAAAGTTCTTCTGGATACTACAGCACTCACGGAACAGGAAAAATCTTTTGTATTTGATGTGATGTTACAGGACATTTTGAGAAATATTGAGGTTATCAAACTCTCAAAAGGTGATTTCGAAAAATGTAAATCAAAACTTGAGCCGTGGGAAGGTAATGTTATTGTAATCTGATGGTAGTTTTAGCGTGTGGCCCCTTTATAGGAGATTGGGAACAGGAAATTCTCAACTTTCGTCCATTTGTTCAATGGGTATATAAATCTTTTAATCCCAAAGATGTCTACCTTTCAACTCATTTCAATCGATCATTTCTTTATCAATGGATAGACAGCCGAAAAATTTTACCCATATACCAGCATCTGACGAGAAATGAACTATCTCAGGAGGGAACATTACACAAAAATTTACCACCAAAGGACTACTCTCTGATAACCAAAATATTCAAGGAAGATGTTATTAGGATGGCAAATTCAAATAAGAGAGATATCGCCATCGTCAATCTACCATATACCAAAAATTCAGATTATCCCTTCTACAATAAATTTTTTTCGAAAATAGAAACACCGAATATTAAAATTAAGCGTACATACCCAATACTTTATATTCCAGATGCCAAAGAAGATGAAGAAAGACTGGCGGGCATATACGGCTATCTGAAGAAAAAATATGACATTGGGGTAATTGGTGATTTAAAGACATATCTGGAAAGTGAAAATGTAGTTACAAGAAGAGTTGATTATTTTGAAAATGGGTATAAGTATATTCTAAAATATATAATGGAGGCCCGAATAGTAATTTGCCCGGCCGGGCATTGGACATTGTTATGTAATCAGCAAAAAGTTCCGGTATTTTCGTGGGGAGAAAGCATCGGGAGATTTTCGAAATCGGGAATTTATAATCTCGGAAATGAGAAATGTTTTCTTCTCCCCACTACAGATGAAATCACACCAAAAGATATCTTCAATACCATCCAGCAATTTGTCTAAAAGTTTTTAATTTTATTTTCTACCCACTTTCTTGTATATGGCGCAAGAATAATATCTTCTTTGTGTTCATCATACCAATCTTTTAGTTGGTGTCTATATCTTCCCTGTGCTTTCCCGGCCGCAACCCAATCACAGACCATTTCTACCATATATTTTCTTGGCATTTCCAGTATAACTTCCTTTGAACCGTTCTCCGGTATTACCCAATGTTGCCAATGGTGCGGATTGTGGTGTATATGATGAACCCACGCTTTATCAAATTCCACATCCTTTATCGGATCATCGTCCTTCGAATACCCATTACGGGAAACATATTTATATACATTTCTGTTCTCACCGCAAAAATGGTTCGCGTATGCTTGAAATTCAAGAGGGGAAAATTTAGAGAAATCATGCATTATTCCTTCTATTATCATTCCCTCTTTGAAACATTCAATCATTACGAAGAATTTGTGTTTCAGAAGATATTTCAAATATCTCAAATATTTCATTGTCAGTCCTCTTTTCCAAAAGTTCTACTAAAACATCGCCGTGACAGGATTTGGGCTTACAACAACAACCCAAAACCTTTCCTTCCAGCTCTCGTAAATCTTCCAATAAAGAAGGCTGAGACATAATCCATACTTTGTATTTTCTTATGCACTCAGCCCGGTTGCCGTCTTTACCGATTATGAACGGGTTGCCCCATTTTGAGGGCCTCATAATTTTCACATCATATTTCTCTTTCTTATAATGAACAACTTTTGTTTTCATATACTATTTATCTTTTTCTATAGTTTTTGGAGAGATTTAAAAACCCCCTTTCATTATAATAGCGATGTGACCGTGGGCATCGCGGGCAACGGCTGCCACGGAGCCAATTGTACATCGAAACCTCGAAAATATGACCATTAGGACACATTAGCTTTGCTTTTGCGGTGCTTTTCTCCGGTTCCGCTAGAACCTTATACCCCCTTTTTTCCATATCTTTCCTTGCAATTGACCATTTCGAGGAGATTTCCCTGTGATTTCCACAAGTTGCACATCTGTGTCCGGCGAGCCAATTGTCAAATCTCATTTCCCTTTTATGTCCTTTCGGACATATTACAGTCAATTTCGTGCGACTATTGGTGTAACAATCGTCACAAAGAGTATAACCCTCTGTTTCTATTATGTTTTTCACCTCATCGTATGTATATTTCCCTCTTTTTGTTTTCCATTCACGACCTTTTATGACCTTATCGTATAAGGGATTCATAGGGCGGTTTGCTCCTGATATATCTCGATGTATTTCTCTGAATCTCTTTGTTTATCTTTTCCACTTGTAACATATTATCGTCATTATAATTATACAACACTTCGTCAATAAAGTGAATTTTATCGGGTGAGGACATTTCCAACATAGGCATCAAAATCACTTGGTCATACGCATATTTTAAATAATTTCCTTCCCTGTCTTTCAAATCCTCATCTTTGAGATTGAACCAGAGAAAGGCCTTGAATGTTCTCATATGACCAAAAGACCAGATATATTTCCTGAACAGTTTCTTTTCAAATACCTCTCTTGTATACTTAGGAATCCATGCAGAAGTTGTACCATTGGAATATCTGAATAAACTGTAGGCCATCCAACAATTATGTTTACGATAAGCCTTTTCTACTTTATTGAGTACGGTATTATGGGCAAGAGAATCATCCAAATCAACAATAACAATTACATCTTCTTCAGACTTTATATTTTCGGGGAGATATTGGAGGGCGTTCCTAATCCATTTTTGGTTTTCCTTGTTTCTGTAAACTACGGTTCTTGAATCTTTATATTTCTCTATTTCATTATATGTTCCGTCTGTGGAAGCATCATCCACAATAATATGAACATAGTTCTTATAGAGCTGGCTCTGGATACTTTTCATATGGCCAGAAACATATTTCTCCGCATTGTAACCACAGCTGATAATCACAAATCTCATATCAATCCCAATCAATCTTTTTGATCTTCGTTATTTTTTCTGTGGTGGATGGCTCTTTCGACAAGACCAGCCGCCTTGTATCCTTGTCCTCTTCCATCCATTGCTTTCTAACCCTCTTCTTTTCTTTCTGGTGAGAAATCCTTTTTTTGAGGGAGATTTTTCTGAGATTATCTTTTATATTTTCAGGTGGTGAGACAGGGGTATTTATGAGCTCCTGCTCCCTTTTCTTATATTCTTCTATTTCGTTGGAAATTTTTTCTATATATGCCTTGCTGCTTTCTGTATCTTGAATCCTCTTCAGAAAGATTTCTTTATCGGCAATTCTGAGCCGGACACTTTTCAATTCATTTTCTTTTTTCTGAATCTCGGTGATGTATATGTTTTCAGAATTCAGGAACTCCGCTTCCTGTCTGGATAATTCTTCTTCCTGTCTGGATAATTCCTCTTCAAGCCTCGAAATTTCCTCTCGGAGTTTCTCCAAATCAAGTATCCTGTTATTCCTTTCCTGTTCTCTCTGTTTTCTTCGCTCTTTTATCGTTGTCAATTTTTGCATAAGAGCATCTTTTTTCTTTTCCTCATCTCTTCTTCTATCTTCCTCTTCCAATTTGAAAAGCTCCACTAACTTTTTTTGATCTCTCAGGGGAGTGTAAAAACTTCCACGACCAATACTTCTGACCATTTCTTTCAAGATAGCCATATAATCTGAGTGTGGGGATATATCGCCAAATTGCCTCTTATATAAACTTTTCTGAATAAGAAAACAGTCCGTAGGCCTCAATAAATTAATGTCACTTGTAAAATAAAAATCATCGAATTCTTCAAGGGGGGAGCGTATCAGAATATTTTCTGTTTCACCGGCGAAGGATTTAAAAACCTCTATAAAATCATCCGTTATATCCGATACACTTGGGCTGATAAAAAGAATACAGCAATCAGGAGTATTAATGTCTTTCCAGATAATTTCATCCAATTTTCTTGTGAAAAGCTTTGGAAAATCAACGGCAACAAGTCTATCTTTTTCACCAAGTTTCTTCTGTATCTTTTCTATAAGTGATTTATTTTGTCTGGTCGGTAAAATCACAACAAGGTTCATTTTTTACTCCCCGAAACAGGGAATATATTTCTCTTGGCCTGTTTGTCATATTCCCTGTACCTTTGTGTTCTAGCATATCCCTCATTACCCCACGATACAAGGTCTTTTTTGGGATCGTACAATAATTCAAATGTCATTTTGGTTGGCATTACTTTTATCATAATACCACCACAATTACATTTGTGCTCCTCTTCGGATTTGGCTACACTCTCGTAGATCTCCACCCGTTTATTACATTTTTTACACTCAAAATCATATATCGGCATATAATTATTTATCTCCAAGTAAGCAATAAGCAACCTGATAATCAATTAATTTTTCAAGTTTATATTTGTAAGCAAGCAAAAAGGCCGCCTCTCTTCTCGCCGCCTCCCTGTTAGGTTCATATTTTAATTGTTCCCTGAATGCTTCAAGCTCAAATAATAGACGGAACCTATCAGAATTAAGATATAGGATTGGCATCAATCCAAGAGTAGACCAAAATTGTCTGATATGGACAAATTCGTGCTTGAGACTTGGAACATCGTATCTATCAGCGGGCCTGATATAAACCAGCATTCCCTTTGAATAGGAAAGGATATCCTTTGGTATGTTTTCCTTATAGACAATGACACAGGGCGGGTCAAAGTTTAATGTCATCTCTTTGTCGTAATCAAATAGAAGTGTAAGAGGATTAGTCAAAAAATAGCCTATGATCACACTCAATAATACAACACGAATTCGAATTTGATACCACTTCATTAAATATCTCTCACTATTATTCTGCGTCGCTCTGAAAAAATCTTCTCATTCTGAGGCGCCCTCGGCCACCACGACCAAGGCCTCTACCAGAAGTTCTAAACCTTCCGGGCCCAAGACCGAGGCCTCTGCGTAACCCTCTTCCACAAGGGCCAAGGCCAAGGCCAGGAGCATCATAATAAGCAAACCCCTCGCCGTTTTCTTCCTCTTCTTTTTTCTTCTCGGATTTTTCAAGTTTTCCTAATATTTTTTCCAAGAGCATCTCGATTTTTTCTAAATTAGCCATTATACACCTCCTAATGTTCTACAAATAATACTTGTGGTTGTGTCCAGCACAGCGTACAATCTATACCACATCTCACTTTATTTCCGGGCCTACAGGGGCAAATTGGAACACCGAGCTCCTGTGCCCTGATTTTTATTTCTTTTTCCGGCCCAAAATTAACTTTGCCGGCGATAATCGAACTTACAAGATTGAAATTTGGAAGTCTTTTTATTTCAGACCAATCCCAAAGATGTTCTGTTTTGGAGTATGTATAAAACATTACATCCGGTCTTTCTTTCGCAATTTCACACCACATATCCAGATATTCCTGACTGAAAAAGTCACCGCTTTCGTGGATCCTGACAACATCTCCCCTTTCAAGATGTTGAAGTATTCTCTTCTTCAGCAGCCCGGTATTCTCTTTAGCAAGCCTGAAGTTTCTCTCTCTGGATATACGAACCGTTGGGCGCCTCTGCGCCTTTTTAGCATAACATTTTTTATAACATTCTGCCATATTCGGGCAGGAACCACCGGCGGGAAGGTTGAAAGTTTTGATATTGTCAGCCAATTTCAAATTTCCTCTTTGCATAGCAATCCATAAATCCTCAATGGGTATTTCTTCCATAGGAACACCCCTGTACTTTTTGGCCATTTCTTTCGAGTATTTTTCCCCAGCGCTGACTTCTCTTATGTATTGTTGTAGTTTCATATCAACCTTCCCAAATATATTTATTACTTTATTTTTGTTCTATATGCCTCTTCCCAATAATCTTCCAGCTCACCAACGTGTCTTGGCGAGAGATATTGATTGGAAATCAACCACAGCGCGAAATCAAGATACGATTTGTTTTTAAATCCCTTGGGGTGAGGTAAAGTTTTCAAAAATGATCTAAATTTTATATCCTGTAATACAGCCTCGATTGCATTTCTTTTTTGTCTCTCATACATTCCCATTATCAATTCTTTTGGAATGTTCTTATCATCATAATGGCCGGGGATACCCTTGTAGGGTTTTTGATCAACCGTGCCGGCCCATTTGGATCTTGGTTCCGGTTTGGAAACCAAAGGCCTTTTCGGTAGATGTTTCCATCCTTTTTTCTGTAGACCTTCGATGTATTTTGTGATCTTCATATTACCGGCAAGACCCGAATTTCGCCTCATCCATTCAATATAATCGAACATTGATTGTTCTCCCTTCCATCCGGGCCTTGGGATGGCATTGAGAACTTCCCGAAAATCTTCATTGTTGTCCAGAAATTCAAGGGCCAGCCTGACCCTCTCCTTCTGGGCATCCTTGACAACATTCCTCTTGTAATCTGTGACGGCTTTTTTGAGAATGTATTCTGATTTTCGCTCTTCCGGTGTGGCACCCGTGCGGCTCTTTCGGTTGGCCTTCATTATACATTCGGAACCGACCTTGAATTTTTTTCCGTCAGCACTTTCAAGCCAGAATTGATAATAGATACCCGTGGAGCAATAGTCACAACTACCGCCGGGCTGAACAGGGGCGCCAGGACAAGCCACATAAACCTCTCTTTTCGCGTAGAGATATTTGTATGGATACTTCCCAAGTCCGGCCTGTTCAAAGGGATGGACTTCCAATTTTTCTTCATTCAGATAATGTTCAAATTTCATAGAATACACCCATCTGATATATTTATGAAAAATGGTGCCCCCGTGAGGATTCGAACCCCAACATTATCCTTGGTTCGTGGCCAAGTGCTCTATCCAGTTGAGCTACGGAGGCTTATTCTACTTCAAAGAAGGCGGAAACAGGCTCTTCCTCTTCCTCGATTTCAATTTCTCCGTCCACAAATTTACCCGGCCTTCTACAGACGATGATATATTCGTGGATTTTCGATGTGTATCTGTTTGCAGCCACCTTCCCCGCCTGTAGTGCTCCAAAGGGGCTGATATTCTTCACTACAATGATATCCCAAACAATAAATCCGATTTCCTTGAAAATTCGGAGTGAATCGGCGTGGAATATTCTGAAATCCTTTGCATCCCGCCAATCGGCACAGACCCAAACAAAAAATCTCCCCTCTTTCAAGACCCTCATTACATTCGAGCCACAATCATATATGGACATAAGAAAATCCGCATATGATTTGATGTCAGATAATTGACCCGGCACACTCTCGTATCTTTCCAATGCGTGATAAGGTGGGCAAGTAAAAACCAAATCCGCGGATTTATCCGGTGTTTTTTTCAATCTGACCCCATCCTCATTATAGATGGTGGCTTTCGAATTGTGTTTTTCCAGATGGTCAACAACCTTTCTGTATGTCTCCGGTGATATTTCATATCCAAAATAATTCCGGCCCAGTTTACTTGAGACAAAAGCCCTTGTCGCCCTTCCACAAAATGGATCAACGATTGTATCACCTTTCAATGACCAATATTTTACAATCCACTCCGCCAATTCGGCGTGAAACTCCGAAAATCCCAAATTGGGAAGATATTTACAGTCATCCGACCTTCTGAACTCCACATTTTCAAGGTAGGCGTGCTTCCATTTCATCTTACCTTTCTTTGTGGGTTCAAGCACAGACATAGGTGAGAAACCGAATTGGTCAGACACCTTCATATTCACATTGAACGGTAATACTTGTTTATATTTCTTCTTCATAATCTTATATTGGAGCCCCTGACAGGATTCGAACCCGCATAAGAGAGTTTAGGAAACTCTTGCCTCATCCATTAGGCTACAGGGGCATATTTTCTGGCACCCCCAAGAGGATTCGAACCTCTATAAGACTGCTTAGAAGGCAGTTGCCTGATCCATTAGGCTATGGGGGTAAAATAAAAAAAGGGGAACCTCACGGCTCCCCTCTTTTCGGTTTTTTGCCGTGTTCAATTACTTGATAACTACAATGTCAACTCTTCGGTCTTTGGCGTGATTACCAGTAGCTTTCGACTCACCGAATGATTTCGTTGTAAGCCTCTTGCTGTCAATACCCTTCTTCACAAGGATATCTTTTACGGTATTCGCTCTCCGCTGACCAAGCTTCATATTGTAAGCCTCTGAACCCCGATTGTCACAATTACCCTGAAGCTCCACGGTTTTTGCCGGGTCATCTTTCAGGTATTCGATGGCTCTACCGATTGCTTCCTGCTGGTTCTCCAATGTTGCCTTGTCAAAGGCAAAATAGAAAGGAAGAACATCAATCTTCTTCTTCACCACGGGTGGCGGCGGTGGTGGGGGTGGCGGTGGAGTAACTTTGACCACCGGCACCGGCTCGGCTTTACAGGCCGGACAGGGGCCTACAGGAACCTTTGTTACTTTGGGTGCATAACACGCCACAAGTGTCAGGCACATCACAATGATAAGGAAATTCCTCATACAATTTGACCCTCCAATATTGGATTTCTCTCATTTCATAAATGAGAAATTTTTAATGTCGTTATATTTTTCCGGTTTCTTTATCGGAACATAGGAAAACTCTTCCGGATACCATTTATACCATCTGGCTTCAGATACAGGGGTATTTATCCCCTCTGGAACCATCTCGATAATGAAATACGGCCACATTTCCAAGTCCTCATCAAAAATGTGTTTTACGAAATTCACTATTCCACTTGAGGCATCAGGAAATGTGGAGAACCATCCCAAGGGAACGGTCAACAACCCTTCCTCATTTTCCTTCGCGACTATTACCGTAAATATAACTGCCATATTTTCTATTCGGGGGCGGTTCAGGATTATCGGTTCCATATGATTTATACCTGATTATGCGTCAGTAAAAGAAACAGAAAAGTCGCGTCCAACCTACCATTCCTCACTCAAGAACCTACCGCCACATTTTTATTTGGTAGCGGGTCAGGGTAACGCTCCCTGCTGTCCACCGTTATGAGCGGTAGTTGCGACCTTGCGCCCCCGCCATTGTATTCAGAACTGGAAACGTAAAGACGGCATTTTGACTTCTATCGGGTTCTATCCATACCCTTCCACATCAGTATGGAATGTCCGGCCTTGACCGGCGCGCTCGGGAGAAGCCTCAGATGTGGCTCTATTGCTGTCTCCTCTCGCTTTCCACCAGTAATAGGTATTGATGCGCCTCAGAAGATATCTGATATTGTCCGCTTTGATCGGGCGCTAAGTTCACCATCTGGCTGATAGCTGTATCCGTCGAGCCCTTACTCCGTTTCCAGTTGTAATTGATAATCCCCGTACCCCGGCTTCTGTTTTATGGCTACATTTGTCTTAGCCCCTACCCGACCATCATCATACCGCTCACCTACTCCGGTCTGTTTGGGTTGCTCCCTCTGTAGTCCGAGCGATTTTCATCTCCTACATTCGAGCGGTGGAGGCCGAAGTTCCTCTGTTTCCAGCGTAGCCTCAGGATTATCTTTTCTGTAATCTATTGAACATCCTATCCCATCAAACAAATTTGCTATTTCATCCAAAACATTGTCTGGTATTGAGGCCCCTCTTTTTTCTTTTCCCCGCTTATTCATTTCTGGCTCTTTCATAAAGCCAATAAGCTCCATATCCCACAAGGGCAAAAAATAGAAGAGCTAAAAAGACCTTCATCGAAGTCCATATCATACTGATCAATAGAAGAACGACCAGAGCGATAAGAACCTTGGCCTTGGTGTCCAGAGCCATTATTTTCTCTTTTATCAGGTTCCAATAAGTCTCAATCATCGAATATTCCCCCATCTTGTATATTATACCATATTTATAGGAGAATGTCAATAAAAAGCCGTGGCGATGTTCTCACCACGGCTTTCAAAAGAATCACATCACCACTTGGATTTATGGATTAATTATGGACGGCCACCACAATAATGATTTTCACGCACCGGAATAATCACGACGCCCTGTGCCTGAAGCTGTCCAGAAGCGGCAAATGAACTTGAATAACTGCACCAGCTGCCTCTCTCCGTGGCATACAGACCGCCCTGAGCCTGAAGTGCACCAGCGGCAATAATGGAACCACCAGTTGTGAAAACTGATGTGTTCTGATGCTGTCCACCCCAAATGCTCATCTGGCATTGTGACATATTCACAGATGTGAAATCACCAAATGCGAAGGCGGGAACTGTGAAACAAAGAACCATAATAACTGCTAACAAAATTTTCTTCATACTACATTTCTCCTTATAAGGTTTTGTGGGGGCAAGTCGCTAAGCGCCCGGCCCCCGTTATTTGTCATATTACTTCATCAACTCGTTGAATGTTGCCTCGTCCGTAAGAACGACACCGTGAATAAACGGATTGGCCTGACGGCCGGCATTACCGGATGAATAACCAACACCAGCTGTACCCGTTCCGGCCCATTGACCGTTATCGGAAATACCAGCGTGTGTATATCCAAGAGCAACACCCCATCCAGAAGTCTTTGTATACTTCTGAATACCTTCACCGGAAACCAACACATACTTAGCACCCTTGATTGTAAGGGCTTCAAGACCCATATCACCAAGAACCTGCTCTGTAGTGGTGTCACCAGTTCTCGCCTTGGACACAACCGAACCGATTTTCTTCAACTTGAGATCCTTCGGAATTTCCGTAAGGAATGTAATTGTGGCGGTATCTTCAGGGAAAGAAACCTTATTACCATAAAGATTGGTAAGCTGAAGCGTCTTTACCCAACCGTCACCCTTCATATTCTCAAGATGAACCTTGTTGTAAACACAGCCGAACTGAAGGATAAACTTCACAGGCTGAGCGTTTGCGAACTGAGTATCATTCAAGAACTCTGAAGGCATACCGGGATAATACACGGTGCCCGGAATAGCGAAGTTACGGGGAATCTCGGCACCATTCTGTGTAATGGACACGTTAGCCACGGATTGATTTCCAGAAAGCTCCTGAGCCTGACCCTGTTGCTGACCTTGAGCCTGACCCTGTTGCTGTTTCTGATCCACATCAATGTTATTCACATTGGTGTTCCGATTGGAATTCCTATTATAGGAATTACCGGAATTGTTCAAGTTACCATTGAGGTTACCATTGAGGTTACCATTCATTTCCTGTTTATTGGAATTGAGTGAATTACCCGAATTGGAAACACTTGCTTCCGGTGATAGTGTCTTACTGAACATACCACCACCAACAGTAACATTTCCACCGGCTCCACCAGCACCACCAGTAGCAGTATTGGTATTGGTGTTTGTTGCCGTTGCTGTGGCACTACCACCAGTAACATTACCACCAACCGTAGGCCCCATCACACCCGTATTGATTGTACCGTGATTGTTATCGGAATACACGGCGCCGGGCGAGCCCCAAGTGGTATTATCATAAACACCACTATCAGCAAATGCCATCGTTGACAACGCCAATACAAAAATTAAACTTAATAGAACTCTTTTTACCATTTATGCCTCCTATACATTATTTTGTGTTATTGATTTTGATTTGAATGTTCTGGCTTTCAGCCGGTAAATACGGCTGAACTACAGAATTGTTGATTGTTGATTGCTTCTCTTCTTCCATCGCCCGGTTGTAGACGATTTTCTTCTTCCGGGCATCCGCTTTGATAGCCTTGTCCTGTTCCTTAGCTTTTTCCTTCACGACATACTCTTTCTCAGGGAGTGACATTTGTGCGCTCGCCGTGAAAGGAAAGAGATTGGGGAGCAGAAAAACAATAACTACCAGTAAAACAAGTTTCTTCATTCAATACCCCCTTACTTTATTATATAAGTAAACAAACCGTGAGTGGCTATCAGGTTTCCATCGTAATCAGCAACATCAATGGAAACTCTGTATGTTCCGTAATCCAATGGACAGCTAATAGCCCACGTTTTGTCCTTATCATTTCCGGTATAAAGTTTGACTGTTTCCTTCATAAAGTCGAAATCATTATTTGTCTTGTGTTCGATTGTTTTCAATAAGATATATTTGTGACCCTTCGGATTGACTACCCTGAAGGAAATAAAAATACCTCTTGTCTTGTCCTTTGGAACTCTGTATTTTTTGAAAAGGTCAAGATACTCCGGTTCATAACTCTCCGGTGATATTTCCACCGACCTTATGATACTCTGGAATGTCTGAATATCATAAGAAGGTTGAGATAAAACCGTTTCATAGTTTGGAGCCGGCATTCCCCGTTCATCCACGACTTTGACGGTAGCACATCCGGTGAGTACCATCAAAAACACAAGTAAAAACACAGTTTTTTTCATATTCAACCTTTCTATGTTATTATAACACAATACCCTATCAATGTAAATATCCTATTTTTTGTTCCCCAGCACCCATTTTACATGCTTTTTGTACTCTGGATGAAAGAATGTCTCTATATGCTGTTCCTGTTTTATCCTTTCTTTTCTGGAAAGTTTCAAGAGGGATTTTCTGACTTTCTTTTCGTATTGTAATATCTCATTGAAAGCCTCTTTTCTCTTATCGAAGAGAACAGCTCCGGTAGAATACAATTGAACCATGCGCCTCAGGTGTCGAATACCGTCATCAATAGACTTGGCCTTGTAACCACCGGATATCGTTTGTGTATAAGTATTTGATTTCACTATCCTTTTCATATTTTATCCTATCCTCTTGAAATCATTGAACAATATGACCGTTTTATTTGACCTATAAAGGGTGACCCCATCCATCGGTATAAAACCCCCTGCATCCCCGAATATCCCTTTATAAGCCAAATATGACGGTTTATTCATCATCCATATTCAATTGTCTGATCCGCTCGTTTAACCAGTTGCGGATTTGAGTATCGGTAATCTGGAACCCCTCTCTTTCCGCGGGGGCAATAAACTTCCACTTGAAGTCCATATAGAAACCGTCAGCCATTTTGGTTGCCGCCTTTTTGTTTGATCTCAATCCAGACCTTCTGATGAAATCCGTGAGAATAGAAAGGGCGGTATCAGCCGGGCCACTACCACCGTAACCCCACTCCATACCAGTAGGACTGTGGCGGACAATCTGCTTCAGGGGCAAACCCAAATCAGTTCCGTCCGGTTGTCTCTCTTCCACAAGGATATCAATACCAAAATCATCCTTGGGATCTCTCCACGCGATATATCTGAACTTTTCCATCTTACTCATTGTCCTCACCATTTTTTATAAATTCGAGATGTTCTTCCGGCTCCCCACAGGGCCACCCGATACGGAGATAATCAGAACCACCGTCAACAAAAATCTTCCCGCACTTACATTCGACAAAATCCCAACGATGTTTCGATTGTATGATATCTCCGCAATGTTTACACCTTACTTTTTTTCCGGCTTTTCTCATTTCCACTTTTCCTTTTCTTGTTCTCGTATTCAGGCCTGTAGGGTTTTATTACAAGAAACATCTCTCCAAGTTCCAGTTCCAAATACTTGAAACCCGGCTTCGAAATGGCTGGAACATATTGTTCAAATCTTCGCCACAATTCCGGCTTGTCCAGTACCATTTCTTCAACCTGCTTTGGCTCCTCATTGAGCATTATTACCACTTTCCACTTATTATCTGCTTTACTTTCCACCATTCTGTTCTCTCCTCTCCCATAGTAAACCGATTGATACGCCCCTCAATATGGCCTTCTGTAAGATACCACGAAGCTTCAGGTGTATTTTCGGATCAAAGTTTTCTTTCAAAATTGATTGGGTATGTTGCTCAACCAACTCGAGCATTTCTTTTTCCAGTTTATCCATAATCAATTCCTCATAACGAAAAGAAGAAAGACAATAATTATTATCGCCCAGAGAACAATGGATGGTAATAGAGCATTCATTGTGCCACGGGGGCATCCAAGTCCATCATCTTTTTCCATTTTTCTTCTCCTTCAATCTTTTTTGGATTGCTTTCATTGTTTTCCAAGAAGGTGTATAAACCTCATCCATTCTCTCCAAGGCCGCTTTTGCCTCGTACTCAATTCCAAGCATAGCACCAATCAACATTGCGGAATGAACAATATATCCCTCTCTCTCCGAGAGTTTGTTATCCACACAGAGAAGATTTGTTTGTCTATCTATAGCTTCCATCAATGCACTCGTTTCTTCGGCTAATGATTTTTTCATTGACTACTCCTTTACATATCTTGCTCTGATCCTATCAATCCTATCAATCAATTCCGAAAGGTCAGTATCAAGTACATCCTCAAATTCAAGGATGTAACTTTCAAATGCCTCCTCAACTGAAATCAGATTTCTGAAAGAATCGAACAAGTCCTCTTTGAGCTGATCCAGTTTACTACGGTCAAGATCATCAGTCAGGATACCAATGACAAAACCGACCAATTTTACTTTGTCTTTATCCATTTTACTTCACCCTGTAAGCGTAGGTGATGACATCCTTCACATAGGTGTCACCGTATTCGTAGGAACCATAAGTAAACGGAGACTTCACAGCACAGAACCAGCGAGCATAGGGGTTCTGTTTTTCCCTTTCAGGCGTCTGATACTTCTTGAGAACTCTCCACTCCCATCCCTGATTGTTCATCCAGATTTCATAGGGATCCTTGACATCTCTCGTCTTGCCACATTCGTTCTTCATAATTTTACTCCTCATTGTTCATCCATTTCAAATGGGTATGTTTTCTTTTCTTGATTGCTACCAATTCGTCAGAATGGAAATTCAAGAAATCCAAAATCAACTTCTTGTCCATCCTGTACTCATTGCCCCTATGGTCATAAAGGACAATATACCTTGCATAGACAAAATCGTTTGTCAACTCCGATCTGATATGCACACTATCTGTAAATCCGAGAAAAGGTGATAATTTGTTTGCCATATTCTACTCCTCTCTATGATCCTCACCTGTATCTGCAACAAGCATAAATCCATCATCCTGAGCGATTGAGATATCAGGATTTCTCATCTTGTTTCCGGCAACCATAACCCTTGCATCTTTGAGAATGTCCAGAGCCTCATTACGGGAATAGGCATAAACAAGGGCAATTCCGGTCACGGTCACATCAAAATAAAACGCCTTCAGTTTTGGCGGTTTCATATTATTTCTCCTTTGCCGTTTTTGTCGTATAATAATACTGATCCGTATAGGGAACATCCTTCAAGGGGCAGATAGGTGGAACTCGTTCATATCCCTTATAGATGACCTTACCTTCAAGCAACTCACAAAAGTCACTCATAATGTCCTCTACAAAATAAGGACATTCGATGCACCGATTTATGTAAATAGCCTTTGTCATATTTTATTCCTTTCCTTATTTTGTTATGTTCTTCATTGGTTGTTCTGCTCTTTCCAACCCACCAGTATAACCAGTACCAATACCGCCACCCATTGCGGATTTGACTGTTATCCAGAAACAATGACATTCTACATTATATCCCTGTTTCAGATAGCCATACATATATTCCTCTGACCATTTTTCAGCCATTTTTATTCTCTCATCTTTCGGAATACGATGAGATAGTTTATACTCTGTAGAGATGGTGCCCATATTCTGACCATCCTTTGACAAGAGATAGGAACAACTGTATATGTCAAACCCATAAGATATTCCCCATTGTTGGGCATCTACGGGAAAAGTCCACATACCCTGTAACAGTAATATGATGATGAGCAGTCTCTTCATATTTTATTCCTTCCAGTTATTTCTCTGTTTACCCCAATAGGTTTGAGGATTGGGCTTCTTCCTACCATCCTTCAGATAAGGAATATAAACAATGTCATCATCCTCACCATAAGGTTTGCTTTCAAGAAGTATCACATCGGGAAGAAGCTCACCGATATATTCATCTACCAGTTTCTTCGTGACATGCGCCGCATAGAAAGTATAACCTTTCTTCCACACTTCAGGATCATCGGTGATGATCACATCGAGGCAAGGCACAAAACCCGCCCGGTTCATCGCACCGGCCCTGCTTGACCACGGGCCTTTCAAATCCATCTTGGTGCCGTCCGTAAGGACAATGGGGAATACCCGTCCACCGTACCCGTCACCCGGCTGACTGTAGGCGAAGAAGGACACATATCCATCTTTCTCCGCAAAATACAGGGGGCCTTTCTTCTCATACCTGAGATCATCGTGGTCAGGTAACTTGTCCACCAAGAGCATAAGCTCCGGCTCGTTGTCAAAGTTCTCATACCAATGAACTTTCATATCCAAAATCTTCATATTACTTCTCCTTTCCGATTGCTAACCGGATACCGAATGTAATCGCGAATCCGATGAAGGCCAGAAGGCCACCAACTATTACAAGAAACCCCATCACGACAAAGGTAAAGAACAATACCTTACCAATGAAAAACAACACGGCCAATATACAGTTCCACAAAAACAAATCCATATTACTCTTTCCTTTCCGATTTGTAGATGAACTCACAAACTGGTTCATTATTGTCCAAAGACTTGAGAAGTCTTTCTATGATGGCCAATGTAAGATCAGGCCCGGACATTTGGCACAACCACTTTACCTGTAGTGCCGTTCTCAAATCACGATATACTTCATCTGATATGACCAGTTTTATTTCTTTCATTTTTTCCTTTTCAAATTTATCTCCGCTTGTTTCCGGCAAGCGGTATCAAATTTCTCTATTTCCTCTCTCAAAGACCACAACTCCTCACAAATAGCGACTGCTCTTTTGGCGGCTTTTACATCAATACCATTTTCTTCGCCAAATATTACAGAATTTGCGAGTGGTTTCAGTTTACTCTTGAAGTCTAGCGGATAAGAAACTATTTGGCAGTCAGAGTATAACTTGATACCCATTGGAACATACCAGTTTCTATTCTTTACTCTTTCCCGTAATTTTTTTATCTTGTCGTTGAAAACCATACTCCTTTCCTATTTGTGTTTGTTTACCCTATACCTTCTCAAATATTCCTGATACGACTTGCAATGTTTACCATTATGGAAACCGTGGCAGTTATACCAGCACTCATAAGTGTCCAATGTCTTTCTTGTCTTAGGACAAGGCGGTTTTATCGGTTTGTCTATCCTCATATTACTCGTCCTTCAAAAAGAAGAGTGACCTGATGGTTTTCAACTCATCCGTAATGAGTTCCAAATCCTTTATGGATGAGGAAATGTAACCATACTCACGGGCATCCTTGATGTCCTGATTTGTTTCAGAGACATTGAATGAGTTCCTGATTTTTTTCTGAACATCGCCGAGCTTCTCGATAGCCTCGACCAATCCCTTATAGGTTGTTTCCTTCATATATCAGCTCCTAACTCTTGTAGATGTAATAGGTGACATTATCCCATCCCATCGTGATTTCGTGCTCTTCACCATCCCAGGCGGCAAGAGACTGACCACGGCCGGCGTACCTGGCCTCATCTTTCCACTTCTCCCTATCGAAATAGGGATGAACACTTGCCGGAAGTGTGGGGAAGATCACATCGTCAATGTAATTCTCAAGAGAGAGATTTTCCATCTCGTCTGCTTCCTCATTGGTCAGAACGAGATAGTTATGACCCCCAAATTCGAATGTCCGATCATTGATATCACGGATGCGACCATCCGAAATATCTAAAAACATTGCCAACGCCCGAGCTCTCTGCTCAGGATAGAAATTTCTCTCTGGAAAATGTTTGTACATATTACTTCTCCTCTCTTACTTTGACAGACATAGGGCCAATAATCGACCAATCCAATTCCCAATCCCTGTAACCACCACCCGCCCCGGTATCAAAGTGAATACCGAGCTTGGCAAGTCTCCGCTCAATATCAAAGATGTCATTCAATTCCACCTTTGACAAATCAAACTGAACTGTTACACTATACTTCTTTTCCATTTTATTTTCCTTTCCTTGTTTTTAGTAATCCAATCCTTTTTCAATTGCGTCTGCACAGGAATTACAGATGGCGTAATCCCTGCGAATTTTCACTCTACGACCACAGCGTTCACAGGTTTTCCAGACGGAGTTTCTCTGTGTCTCAAAGTAGAAGTCTATGTCATCCTGATCCCGAATGTCATAGACACCATAATTGTCATCGTAAAATATTCTACTCATTTTCTTTCCTTTCAGTAGAGAAGGGATAACAGATGAAGATATCGGGCTCACCTTTCATTTTATCCATTTCAGCCCTACACTTTTTACAAGTGTAATAATGTCCAATGACCTTATCATCCCTCACTACATCGTGAACCGCAAGATATTCGATACTGAGGCATCTGATACAGGCCGCATTTGGTGAAACAATTATCATCTTTCCACTCCTAAAACCATTTACCTTCATCGGTAACTCTTTCGATGAAGATTTTATCACTCTTATCCTTTTCCTCAAGGTCTTTGATGAGCTGTCTGACAAATCTTTCGGTCTGGCCGTCCAGACGGCCATCCTTTCTTGTCTTGACAGGAAAGCTCTCCCTGATTTCAAGAATAACATCGTTTTGATCCAGTTTGATTGTCCTGATTTTCATTTTCCAATCCTATCTGGTTGTATCTTCAGTATACTCCGCGAACCTTTTACAAAAGGCACATTTCATTCTTTTTCTTCCGGTGCTTCTTCCATATCCTTTTCTACCACAATAGGGGCAGACAGGATAGGAACCCCACCAAGGCATACAGACCATACAATGATCGATGTATGGGTTTCCGTGGGCTTCACCGTTACAAACTTTCCAGATCATCTTTTTCATTTTCTTATCCTAACTCACATCTGTTATTGGGAAAAGATATTTCATCGCTCTGACCCTCGGCATCGTCAGTACCTTTAAATCTGAGCTTCACATAGTCTATTCCCATCGGGGCGACAACACCGTAGTAATAATTACCGAGCTTGGCACAAATGTAAACCCTGATTTCCTTGGCATACTTCAGAGGAGTTGAAACCCGAAAATAGTTTACATTGGTAGGAATACCGTCCTTCTTGGCTTTTTCCCAATCAGGATTGGTGCCACGCAACCTCAGGCGATAGCTGTCCTTGTTGAGATGTTTCTTCATTTCCTCAATAAGAGACAATCCGAAATGGTTATTGGGAACCTTCATAAGGAAGTTGTACTGTTTTTTCTCTTTCATTGTATTATCCTTTCAGGGAATATTTGATGAAGTCAACCGAAGCCTTGAAACCTTTACCGTCCGACACCCTCTGTAACTTGACAGGAGACTTGCGGGCTCTGTTATTCCAACCCACAATCTTGTACTGTGTAGTACCGAGAGTGATAACCTTACCGAGAAGGTTGGGGTCAAGACCGGAATACTTGGCGAAAACCTTGAAGGAATGCTCATCGGTTTCCTTCTTCTTTTGAACGACCGCTTTCCTATCGGAAGTGCCAGTCAACTTCCCCCGAAACTGATTTTCGGTGAAATAGATGTTACCGAGATTGAACTCGATCTTGTATTTCTTTCCGAGAGGGGAAAGAGCCTTGTCGATCTCTGACCGGAGTTTCTTGATTGTGTCTTTTGTGAATGTCGTACTCATTATTTTCCTTTCCTACAGTCTTTGTGATAATAAAACCACTTGTTAAATCTCATTATACCCTTTACAGGATAAAACTTCTCTTGTTTCACAAGTTGGAATGTGGTCATTTCACCGTCAGAAATCAACTTACCACAAATCCGGCATTTGTGACGGTGTTTTCCAACCATCTTGTATGGTTTGTCAAATGTCCTGACAACTTCCACTTACTTTACCGTGATACCTTTCTTTCTGAATGTTTTCTGAACTTTCAAAATGTTCTCTCTGTTACATAACCCTTCTTCAAGAAGAGTTTTTCCGATGACCGCCGTTTTCAAAGTATTGTTGAAAATTTCACCTTCGAGAATTTCGACTACATACTTGAACTTTTCTCTTTTGGTCATTCTGATTTTCCTTTCATCAGGAAATGTAAGCGACGGTTTCATACCGTCCGGTGTTGGAGTAACGATACCACGAAATGGCTAAGACGGAATTGGTGACTTTCCCGAACTCGTTTCCAATCTCGATTGTCGTATGGCTGTTTTCACCGAGAAGGAAACCTGACCACGGAGTACCATCCTCTTGAATGAGGAAAAGACCGTGTTCACGGAGAATGAAATCAATTTCGGATAGAACGATATGGTTATGAAGTGTTTTGGTGAGGGCGTAAATCTTGTTGTTGATTTTCTTTCGAAGATTGGTGGGGATTTTCGTCATTTCCTGTCCTGTCCTTTCCGATTTTTCTATGATAATTCTACCACAATTTGAATATAATGTCAATAGAAATGTTTCTCAATGATTTCAATAAGATAGACCATTTTTGAGGGTAAAAAAGGTCAAAAAACCCAAAAATTACGGTATTTTACACCATTTTTACCCTATTTTTTGATAACCACAATACCACTATTCCCCGCCCTGAAGATGAGATATCTATCACCGTCTATCGTGGTTTCATAGATTGCCATCCCGTGAATTTTGGAATAGGCCACCATTTCTATAGTGTATTTGTCATAACTATGTTTGGATGTGCCCATCTCTTCTTGTCGTACACAACCAATGAACAACAACGAAAACAGAACAATTGCCAATAACAGTTTTTTCATTTTACAGCCTCCACAATACAATTTGTCATCCCGTCAATTACGGAACTTTTTCTCAATTTCATTTCCTCTTCGGAATTTGTAATGACTCCGACTTCCAGAAGTACAATCGGTTTTCGAGTATATTTCAGGATATAAAAATTCGCTTGATATACACCGTATTCTTCTGAAAGAAGTGTCTTTCGTTCACCATCTATATCTTCCGCATGATGAAGTGAGGGAGAATAACCACAACTCACAAGTTCCTTACCTATCCTCTCCGCGAGATGGATATTCTTCCGGTCATAGATAAACAGGGAAAATCCTTTATACTTGTTTGTACCAAGATATTGTGGTTGTGTACTATCGTGGTGAATTGATATCACCAAATCAACATCGGAATTGTTGAAATACTTTACCCTGTCTTTCAGAGAAAGATTTGAGACAATTTCAGAAAACACACCAACCTTGTTCAATTTCCACATAAGAACAGTACCGAACCACAAATTATATTTCAACTCCGGTTCCCCTGTAGTGGAGATGACGCCCGGCTCCATATATGTATGACCCGCATCAATGATGACATTTCTCGCCTCCGCAACCGGAAGGAAAAAGAACAGGCTAATTATCATCCAGATGATACTTTGTTTTATATTCCTTGTCATAGACTTTACCGCCGTCTATCTTGCCCTTGTAGTTCCAATCTTTGTCGTAAATCTTGTTGTCCTTGATGTTATATTGTCTCTTGTAATTCTTGTCATAGACCGCACCATCCTTTATATAACCCGTCCGGTTACCGTACTTGTCGTAGATGGCACCATCCTTGACATATCCTCTTGTCCTGTAATTCTCGTCATAGATTTTCGTGTCTGCAAAAACCCAGCTCAGACCAACAATAGTAAAATACAGGAAGGCCCCCAATATGAGCATCATAATAATAAATCGGAGCCTGATTTCTTTTTCCCGTTCCCTTGTCAATAGTGGCATATTATTTCTCCTTATAGTGGACACCAATCAGGTATATTATTCTCCCAATCTTCCCGCCACAATGCTTTATAAAACGAGGCCGCCCTGACATTTGGTATTGCCGGTTTCACATCCGGTGTTGCAATACAACACGGAAATCTGTCATCAAACGGGCCATCGTGTGCCGCACTATCACTCCAAAACCTGATATTCGGGCACTCTTTACAATTGTGTATGTCCTTGGTGTAGGTTTTCATTACTTCCCCCTTCTCGCAACGCCCGGAAATCTCTTGGTCGCATCCTTCTTGATTTTCTCCCTGTACTTTGGTGGGAAGAGATTGAAGAAGGCCGGAGCATCGTGGGTGCTCACATCGAACATCAATAACATTTCAAGTGCAATCTCGTAAGGTGTATAATGTGGTTTTGTTCTTGCAATACCACAATACACTTTCTTCATACCGGACTTGAGGGTTTGAGAAACATACTGCCTTGTGGTTTTCATTTCCCTTGCGATTTCCTCGCCCGTCATTGGTCTATTGTCCATAACTATTTCCCCTTTCTGTTATCTCTTACAATTGTATAAAGGTAGTAAAGAAATACTACTATCAAAACACCCAATAATGTATCAAAATCTATTATGTTCATAATTATTTTTTTACCAATCTGTAGTTTTTAATAGAAGAAAAGTTATTTACATGATGCCAAAACTCATCTTCTGTCTCACCTATCCATCTGAATAAATTTTTTGATTTTGTAAGTGGGAGAAATCCATGCATAAAAGTATACAATTTTACTATACCAACCACTTTTTCTTTTGTCCAATGTTTTCCAATAAACTTATTTCGTTCCAATGCATATAATGGCTCAAATCTTTGAGGAAAGAGAAAAATCGTCCTTCCGATATCATCAACCATATTTTGGGCAAGCATAATTCTCTTCCAAAAATCATGGGGGGTGTCTCTCCAATTGAAAAGCATATAACAGAAAAATCCTGCCTTAATTTTATATTTCTCAACCCATTCAAGGGCCCGCCTTATATCCCTTTCATATTTGACAAAATCAAAACTGAATCTCAAATATGCCGTTCCACTTTCATGCTGAGCCCCCCATTTCAACTCAGAAAATCTCTTCGCGTGGTGTTCTGTGAAACAGGAAACATGAAGCCCATGAATATCCACCGGCAAATCAAATTCTTTCAATTCATCTACAATATTATCAAAATATTCGTGGGCTGTAAAATTGTTATCATATAACACTACACCCGTTGCATCAGGAATTTCCCCTTTTCCGTGAAGGAGAATATGTTTTATAGATTTGAAGGATTTCATTTCTCCTTCCAGCTTTGGAACCATACAATAACCGCATTTATTTGGACATCCTCTTGAGGCATATAGAACAATCTTTTTATTTTCCGGCACAAGAGAATATTTAGGTGGAAGCTTTTCTATTTTTTCACTCATACCTCTATGAATTTCAACTTTTCCAAAATTAAAGAATGGATTTGAAGGAAAGTTTGTTTCAAACCATTCAGGCATCACGGAAGGAAATGTTCCCCCAACAATAATATTTGCCTTCGGAAAAAGAGATTGATAATATCGAATTGTTTCTTTGTATCTTTGTGAATAATATGTGAAGATACATGATATAAGTATCCTATCAGGAGTGATTTTAGGTCTAACTGTACCAACCACATATTCGTACTTATGTTTATTTCTCTCACACCATGTTGCCCATTTCATCAAGGCAATATTCGGTGCAATTGATTTTACTTTTGGCTCTACTAATAAATATTTCATCTGATTTTATTTATAGCCTCGACAAATGAACCAGTTCCCGTTTTTGAGAGGAAGAGCATATTCTTTTTAGTATTTGACATTGTGTATGTCTTACCACCAGAATGTTGCCTACTGAGAGTCAAGAATTTTAATTCAGATTTTTTAATTGTATAAAATTTCGAATTTTCTGGTGAAAGAAAAAAGAAAATAATGAATTGATACTTATTCTCTTCGGGTCGAATTTGATTAAATGTATAATTCCCGTTATTTGCCTCAGCAGCATACTTTATTTCAACCCGAATTTTATTTTTACCAATAAAAGCGTCGAAGCCACTTCTATTATCAGATTGTAATTCACAATCAATCTTTAATTTTTTACACATAGATTTGATCAATTTTTCCGCGATAACCCCCCGATTTTTAGGAACCATCTTCATAAAGACTTCTCTATTTGTTCCTTCCCATTTATTTACTTCCAGTAAATGATTGATATAAATATTCAGATCCTTAAATGCAAAATCCAATAGTGATTTATTAGTTTCTCCCATTTCTCGTCCTTTCCAAATATTCTTTATCTTCTCTACACAAACACTTGTGATCCGGTTTTCTCAGGTGAAGATAACTGTCAATTTCAATGACAAAATATAGACTGATAACAATGTACAGAAAGATTAATTCCCCCATACCAGTTCCAGAACAAACAGGGCCAGAAAGACCAAACAGATAAGACCAAACACCTTTTCTTTCCAGCTCATCGCTCTCCAATAAAACATAACTGTATCAACGAAGTTTCTCAGTATCATCTTTTGACCTCTCCAATATCATTTTCTTTACTTCCGCTAATTTGGGAGTAGGAACAAGACCACAAGGCTCCGGATTTTCCGTCCTCTTCAAGAAGGCTTCCACATCTTTACCACGAAGGACAGGACATTCCGGGCAGAGCCATCTGAGTATTCTTTCTTTTATCCAATGTATCATAATCCCACACCCTTCCTTTTCCAGTTTCTTATCGCAAAGATATTCAATCCCATCAACACGACATTCTGCATCAAAAGAAATGGTGCACCTTTCATTATAGCAAATATCGTCCAGAACGTCTGGGCGACTATCATCACATAGATACCCCTGATATTCGGTAACGAAACAAGGTAAACACCTATGAACACGAACATCATTGCGGTAAACTCTATTACTGTAGACAGTTCCATATCACACCATCACTATCTTGAATGGAGGCCTGACTACCGAACAGTACATTGATGAGACTGTAAGTGCCATTGTAACTTTCTCTTCCGGTTTATATCTATCATCTTTTGATAGGATATATAAAGCACCAAGAGCATACGGGCCACCTTCACCACAGGCCTCAAAATGTTCCATAGATTCCGTGGGTGAAAAATCCTCTTCTATAAGAAACAATCTTCCACGAAACCCCACAAGGATTTCTGAACCCGTGAGTTTTATCTTGTTCCTGACCATTTGATCTTCAAGGTCTGGAAGAAATGACCGATAGACATAACTCTGTGGCTCTTGTCTCAATCCCGCCGCCGGAAGCTCGAAGCAATGTTTCAAAAAATAACCTATACGATAGGAACCGCAAAACCCCACTACAATTTCCGTGTCGTTTTGCCCTGTCAGTCGAAAAACTTTCTCCGATTTTCTCAATCTCTGGTCACTTGATCCATCACCCGTAGCCGCACTATCTCCACCCATATAAATCACATCGTTATCAACATATCCCACTACACAGCTCATAATCAATCCTCAATCGTAAATAATTTTTCATCCAGACCTACTTTTGGTGTTTCCTTGAGATTTGTGATTCCCCCCTTCTCATTATAAGAGAAGATTATTGTCTCGATGAGAGAAAAAAGTTTTTCGGGTACAAAGGAACCGATAGATCCCTCTTTTTTCGTAAGGGTATTTCTGATATAAAGAGTGTTCTGCCCCGTGGAAAATCCCGTGAAGGATGCGGTGACAACCATATAATCCCTTCCATCGGGGGTTTTGACAGATGTATAGATTTTATCTTTTGCATAGGCGAAAAAACCTACATACTTTTTACCGTCTGGTGACATAACATTGACATCCACCCGATAGAAGTGAATGGGCGCACCACTATTTTCCCTGTCAACAACCCATTGTCTATCATAATTATTCCAAGCCATTACTTCACCGCCTCACTTCTCGACAAATCTTCCGTAAAGATCACGGGATCACTCTCGCCGTTTTGTATTTTTTCCTGTTCTGTCAACTGACGATAATACGGGCAGTTATCACAATCCAATTCTTGACACCAGATACAGGGATCATCGAAATCTATCATAGCTGTTCCTTATAATGAAAGTTGTTATCTTATAGAAGATAAATGATACAATGAAGAGCACTATGGCATCGGGAACCCAACCCCATAGTGCGTTATACATTTCATTGTAGTTTTGAGGAAGAGGAACAATAATCGAATACATATTACGGCCTCAACTTCACATCGAAAACTTCCTTATCATAGACAAAGCCCTTCAATATGATAGCCTGCTTCATTCGCCACTCATAAAGAAGTTTACCACCGAATACACCGGCACACATTCCAAAGATGAAGGTCAACATAAGGACAAAAAGTATTTGTCTATGTAACCACTCCACATAGAACTTTTTCACAGTTTCGAAACTCATAAAAATCTCCTTTTACAGTTTTGCTAAATGCCTATAGAGATTGAATGTCTCTTTGGCCTGTCTTTTTGCCATCGGATTGTTTCCACCTTTATACAGGGCCAAAGCCAGAAGAAGGTCACCGTTGGCATATCCCATCTTCTCTTCCAAGATTTTGGCACCGTACAATATATTCACTTCGCTAAATCTTGTTGCGGAAGGTGTTTGCATTTCTCCTTTATATCCTTTCGGAGAAATGGCCTCTCTCTTGAATGTTGACTCTGTTTTAATCAGGGCCACCAGTAGGGCCGGATTGAACCCCGTGGAACTGGAAGCCGTTGCTATCGCATCCACCAGTACGGGAATACGATTTTCAGGTGCACCGGCTGCCACCAATAATTTTTCTATTCTTTCTGTCTGCCCGCCTCCTTTTATCTCAACTGGAACAGGTAGTGAAATATAAAAATCGTGAACAAAATAAAAAAGAAGGAAGAAGCTCAGAAATAACACAACATAATGTCGAACCAATCCAACATAATGTTTATGTAAATATTTTGATATGTGCATTATTTCATTCTCTCCCTGTAGTTTGTCACCCTCACCCTCAAGGCATCGTCATATAGGGCAAGACCCTGAAGATACAGGCGCATCAAATCATTTGTTTTGATTTGTGGATCCACCGTAAAGCCGAAATCCCTCAAAGCCATTCTCATCGCTTTCAGAAATTTCTCATCACAGATGAAATCCTTTGGTTTCGTTGTTCTCATATTATATTTGTTGAAAGAGAACATAGACTTACACTCCTTTCCTGTATTTATCCTTTTTAATCCCTTTTATTATTTTACCATATTTCAAGTAACTTGTCAAGAGACTGAAAACAAACAATATCAAGTATATAGACAGAAACGGGGGCAGATATATCCCACAAAACCCCCGTTTCTGTTATATTATTATTTCTTGACATCAATGAATGGAACAACTCCACCACCAGTATAGTAAGGAAGTTTACCATCCCATTTGTCAATAGCTTTACTCTGGACTTCAATTTTCCTCAACTCAACCAGTTTGTCCGTGACTTGTTCCTTCTGTAATCTCAAACTCTCAGCCTCGGCTTTTGCACTTGCTACCTTCTGGTCTGCCTCAATCTTGATTCTTTCAAGGTCATTCTTTGCCTTGAGGGCTAACTGTTCCGCGGTCTGTTTGGCTTCGATAGCCTTTGTGAACTCACCGGAGAACTTGAAATTGACGATTGAAATATCATCCACAATCAAACCATATTCAAGAAATCTCGTCTTGAGAAGATTCTTTGTCTCGTTACGAACCTTTTCACGAAGGGTAATCAATTCAACTGCCGTGAACTTTGCAGTAACCGCCTTGAAGATTTCCTGTACCTGTGGGTCAATAATCCTTTCTTTATATTCCTTCCCGATGTTCTGGTATACCCACCACGCTCTATCGGGGTCAATATGATAGTTGACGGCGATAGTTGAATGTGCATCCTGTAAATCCTTGGATGACGCATCAGCCGGTGTCTCTGCTTTCTGAACCCTCACATCGGCCTTATAAACCGATTGATATATTGGTGCGATAAAATGAAGTCCTTCACCAAGTACCCTTGACTGAACGGCTCCCCAATTCATCACGACACCCCTTTGACCTGCTCTCACAATCACAATAGGATTGAAAATCAGTAATATCAAAAGAAGAATAATAAGGGTTGCCGTAGAAACCCCAACCAATACTATTTTATTCTGTTTCAATAAATACCACAACCTTCCAAAGAAGGACTTTGGAATTTCCTCTCTCTGACTTTTTGCTGACCAATTATCTGACATATTTGCCTCCATTACTTTCTTTCTTTTATAGTGTAAAGAATAATCAACGACTTAAATATTTCTTCCCCGATAGTATCTTTCTGGACAATCAAACACGGTTTATCCAAAGGTAATAACACCTTATTCCCTATTATGACCTGATCATAACAAACGGCCTTCGTTTCGAAAGTGGAATAAAATCGAATTAAAACATCACCGTTTTCTCCCGCGAATTTAAACCAGGCACAGGAATATTTCGGTTCTTTTTGAGTTACCGCGGATTTTATATCCACATATACCAATTCACCCTTATCACTTTTACCGATTAACTCCCATTGTGGGATATGTTCCTGTGCATTTGCATAAGCGTGAAAGACCAAGAACATCACCAAAACCGTAACCATTGTCCAGATAATTTTTCTCATAGTTTAGCTCCATAGTGACATAAAGTATTTTTGGAAGAGAGCAAACCCTTCCTTGTATTTCTGTATTTCTTCTTCTGTGGCTACACGACCACGGCAAGATGAATTAACCGCCTCTTTTGCTTTCTCGTATCTTTCCTCGGATTCGAAGCCGTCTGCTTCGAAATAGTAGATATCAAGATCTATAATCTTGATAATAAGATCAAATGTCCACGCGATCTTGCCAAGGATTTCTTTCCATTCGTCCATAGATTGAAGGTCTGATGGATAACCACAAGTTGTGTCCTTCAGATACAAGACACTATCCCTGATGGTTTTTGCAAGATAGAAATCGAGGCTCCAAGTGTCCATTGGCGCCCATCCTCTCTTGCCACGAATGAAATAAGATTTGATACATCTGAAAAAATGGCGGGTATTCTGTGGGAGCCTATGGATAATACCATAGGTTCTGTAGTATAACTTCTCATACCACTTGCGGTTTTCCAGGCGGGCAATCAAATCCTGAAGTGTATAATTTGGTTTGAATTGGTTCATTTTATTCCTCACAAAGTAAGTTTATCAAATCTCCTTTTGAGAGATGCTTGAAATTGTTGTAATAAAGAGGGAGATGTTTGTCGAGCAGAGACAAGAGTTCTTCCTTTTCCAGATTTCTCATCCTGTTTCGCATCCCCCTCTTCCGGTCAATCTTCATATCACAATGATTTTGAAAATTTCTCCAGCTATTTTTGCTTTTCATCAGTTCAATTTCCTCTTATCCACTTTCTGCTCTACACTCTCGATTTTTCTTTTGAGCCAAAGCATATACACACTTGTGATATCGTGAAAATTCGTCAAATCACCAATATTGTAGGATGCGAGAGCCGTGAAGATTATACTTTTGAGATATCTCTCTTCAGGATATTCTTCGCTAATCTTATTGAGGGCCTCGATAATCCGTTCAGAATTTTCTCTGATCTTATCCATTTATTGTTTCCTTTCTATTGAGTTGTTTTCCAGGCATCTTCATCCGGCTGTTTATCATCTTCCTCAGTATCTTCCATCTCCTGTAAGAAATCCATAACAGCGTCCGCAAATTTATCAGGAACCATCAAATCAACTGGTAAGTAGTGTTCCGGTTGAGCATTTTCATCCTTGCAAATGACCACACCATACTCCCCGATAAACTCTTCCCACCAATCTTCGTCTTTTGCCCAATTGAGAAGATGACCAAAACCATCCCAAGTGTCAAAGTCCTGCTCATAAAGCGTGGCAACAATTTCCACGATGGACTTACCATCCCTGTCAATATACTCCTCGTCCATTGCTTCCACAAGAAACTTATCTCTATCATCATCGTTATAATAATTCGTCATACATCTTTCTCCTACTGGAATACATTTTGAATTTTTGAGATGTGGGCACTTTTTACCACAAAGAATACTATCCCAAAGATGTGGCTTACTGTGATAACAGTTTATTCCACATTTCCGGGCATTTTCACATATAAACCAGGCTTCTGGCATTATTCAACACCGAGCCTCTCAAGATAATTTTTGGTTGCATCGGGTTCCCTGTATATTACACAGACACCGCAACTTGTCAAATCACATTTGTTTGATCTATCGTGGGGATAGATATGATAACAATTTCTCCTATCACAAATTTCGTGATATTTACAAATGACTTTTCTTGCCAATCTTCTTTTCCTGTTTATTCTTACCACGGTCTACCACCACCTCTGCCGCGACCAGAAGTTGATATACCAAGTCGCTCCAAATAATTTTTCTCATCGGTTTTTACCAGATTACACTTGGTAAATCTCCCCACTATATAACACCAATATTTTTTCCTACTGCAATATTGCCCCTCGACAAGCTCTCCGTTTCGCCCCTCTATATACATTCTTCCGTGCTCATTGTAATGAGGGCAATTGGTGTGTATACATATTCCTTCAGATGATAATTTACAAACGAAAGCCATATTCAACTCCAAGCAATATTATATCATAAAACAAAGTTTCGGTCAATAATTATTCGATGAAAAACAACCTATCCCATTCTGGAATAAAATCAGGGATTTCGATTTTATCACCGAACATCATATTATATTCTTTGATGGCAAAAAGTATCTGTTTCAAATCGTCGCGAGATACTTCAACACCTATGGTATCGTAATCTTGCCGTGAACCTCTGACAAAAAGAGTTTTACTTTCCTCTCTCCATTCAGGGCATCCAGCAGATTTCAATTTCACCCCGTTACTTGATAAAAAGGAGCTGCCGGGGCGTAAGCCTGTACCAGATTTCATCGGAACAAATCTTTCATTTCTATGAGACTGCTCGATAATACGCACAATGTTACGATTATTATCAAGTGTCCAGGCTTCCACTTCTATCAAGAGTTTCCTTTTCTCTTTCATACAAATTTCCTGTCAAGTATTTCCATCATATTGTTATCGGGGTCACTATATCTATCATATAATATTCTGGAAATGAGATTGTCGAGCATCTTCTGTTCCGTAATTGAAAGCCTCTTCCTCAATTCCCCACACATAAATGTAAGGCAAATATCGGCACGATATATACGGGGAAGTTTACATCCCCTGTTCAAATCGAGAAAACCATATCTCTCATTCCAATTATATCTTTCTTTCAATTTCAAAAAAAGATTATCGGATAACCATTTTCCTGAAAGCTCACGATAGGCATCCATTTGCCCACAATATCCACAACACCCCATAGCATCGGCATCGTGGAATAAAACATCACAGGATGGGCACAAATCTGCGGTAACATCTTTCAGAATGTTTTCCATCCTTCGACATTCACTTATGTATCTTTGATAAAAATTATTCATTACAAAATCTTGTAAAGAAAAAGAGCGACGGTTATTCCGACGGCTATTCCCATTGTAATCAATGCTCCAATGTCTCTATTGTCTATTTCCATAAATAAAGTACCAGTAACAACAAAACCATATAGTGGAGAAACTGGTCAAATCCTATCATCACGAAAAATTCGTGTCGTTTATTGTTCAACCAGAACTTCTTGTTCAATCTTGCCGTCACATAGTCAATTGCGAAGTGTGAAATAAAAAGAGCACCAAAGGCAATGCCGGCCGTTTCCAAACCCCAAAACAAAAACAGTAAAGAAAGAGGAAAACTATATATAAGACAATGTTTTCCAAGAACTTTGTTATTCTCCGATTTCTGTAGAGCCATTGCATCGGATTGAAGAAAAAAATCCGTCACCCAATGAAGAAACAACAACAACAAAATAAACCGTATCATCATCATCTTACTTTCCTTTCTTATAATCTTTCAGCGGACACCAAGATGGAATTGTCCTTTTCTTTTTACCCTTCTCAATAGGTTTCATTTCCAGTTTATAACCACAAAAATCTGTCAAGTAATGAGAAACACCACTATTATTGATAAAGTACGGACAATCATTACAATATCTGATGATAATCTGTTTTACCATATTTTATCTCCTACTGGTAAGGTGAAGAAATAAATAGATCAAAATGACAATAAATGACCACAAAGCGCGGGCCACCAAATCATAACAGATTGCCCATAAGAAGGAAAATCCCGGCGTAAAAATTGTTGCTAATATATAATGTTTGTCAAACCACCATTGTAAAAAGTCCATATCGTTCTCCTATTTCTTTTTGATTTCTTTCAGGGCACGGACGATCCGGTCAACCTCTTCCGGTAAGACAGAAATGCGGGTTGTCTGATATCCGTTATGAGTAATGTAAAGGCCGTACTCGTCCTTATAGCGGAAATATGGCTCCTGTTTTGTCCAGACCTTGAAGTTCTTCTTGCGGAAATGCCTCATCCTCTCGATTTCCCTCACCCTATCCTCTTTCATCTTTTTAATCTCTTTCTTTGAAGGCTTCATCGGGCACTCTCCACACATCTTTGTCTCTGATTATGTCGGCGACCTTCTCTGAACGCCAAGACACCGTTCCACATATCTCACAGATTTCCACTATGATATCAATTACAGGGTAACCCACATCCTCGTCACCGTTGAATGTGAGAACTCCCTGCATCCATTTCTTATTCTTCCCGTGAAAGAGAATACACCAGATTTTCTTTATCATTTTATTTGACCTCTCTTTATTTCAGATTTTATCAAGTCTCTTATCTTCTTGTCGAGAAGTTCCTCGGTTTTCTGTCTCGCGAGAGACTTACAGAGAACTTCCAATCTTTCCTTCGTTTCATCGTCCATTATCTCAACTCCATCGGCTGTAATTCGTAGAACTCAACCCAATCCTGCTGTAACCAGACTTCGATAGGGGAATGGGAGTAATCAGCATTTCGGAAACAGTAGATATATCCTACCTTCGAGCACCAATTCGGTTTTTCTTTCGTGGGTTTTGCGCCAGTAATATCCCTGTACATCGGAACTCTCTTGACATTACCATACTTCGCCTTGAGGAAATCTTTTGCATCCCTCAAAGAAAGGAAATTAATTGTCTCCGTCGCGAAAGTCTCGTACTTATCGTTCTTCTTGAAGGATTTGCCCGTAAGGGTAATTTTCAGTTGTATCATTTTATCACTCCTGTAAATCAAGTTCCAATATTTCAAAGGAAACATTGTATATCAATGGTCTGACAGTTGTCACCCTCATTATATGATCCCTCAATTTCCCGGCTTCTTCCGTCGCCGTGGTTTCATTGAGATATACGGGGCTTTCCAGTTTGAAGGTGATAATATCTCCCGTTTCCGGATGGATCAATTTCCTGACAATGATGTAGACTTTTTTCATCTCAAATGCTCCAAGATATAGATAATTCCAAGGTAGCACAACACAACAATAACGGAAATACCAATGACTTCAAATAACAACATAATTTTTCTCCTTTTATATCAATTTCTCTTCTCTGTGTGGCGGTAGATAAAGTTCGTAAATATCTTCCTCAAATTCCCTGACAATTACGGGCAGCCACCTATGGCACTTCGGGCATTTGACTGTTCCCCGTCTTGTAACGGGAGAGAAAATAAGGTCATCCGTTGCGACAATCATATCATTCCGAACTTTACCCAAGAATAATCTTTCATCTGTACAGATTTTATTTTTTGTCCGCATATTCACCTATCCCGAAATGTCTCTTGTACATTTCACATTCCTTGAAGTGTTTGTGAAGCTCATCGGAAGTTCTCGCCCAGGCCGTCCACTTACCCCTCAAGAGGTCTTTCCTTGAAGGAAAAGGGAATACCATTGTCTTGACCGCTCCACAATAAGGGCAAGTCACCGTTGTCTCGTATGTGTTTGATTTTCTCATTTTGCACCTATCCTTTTCAGATAATCGTCATCAAATGTGTCCAATTTTGTCTCCCGAGCCAGCCGTGCTGGTGGGGGATCTGCCCCATAAAGTTTCTGGTACGCTTCGATACCCAAATCCCTGTATTCCTGCGCCCTGTGTGTCCTTCCCATATTTTCCATCCCCGTCGCAAATTCCTCTGCCATACGAATGAACCTTCTCAATTTCTCGCGGTCTGTAATCCTGTTCAACCGTGTTCTCAATTGAGGGATTGTCAATGTCTCAAATCTCATTCTTTCGTGTTCCATATTTTATCCTCTGTGTAAAATGATGTAAAGACCAATCAGGGCTAATGCCAACCCGATTGCCGGGTGAGCACCGATTGTCACACCACCGATGAAGGTAACCAAAAGACCAGTAAGTGTTTTCATTTTACTTTTCCTCTTCAATTCGATTCAACCAGACAAGGGCAAGCTCAATTTTCTGTTTATTGGTGAAATTATACTTCTCATCCTCAAGGATCATCCTTGCAGAGATTGCGTAAAGGCGGAGCTTGTCCAGCTTCCATTCAAGTTTTTCACTCATCTACTTCCCCTCATCTTCATCCGGCCTGTCAAAGTCGAACAACACCTGACCGCAGGTTTCACACTCGACCGACACATTTACCGGCTTAGTCGGGTCACCGTATACAACCACCTCAATCTTGTGACCGAAGTGTTCCAACAAATCATAATAGTTCATATATCTTCCTTTCAGACCCACCGCCACCCATATCATTATTCTACTATTGTGCCCTTCGTTTTACGACACACTCTGTATATTCAGGATAAGCCATATAATGTAGATACCCAGCATAAAACCTATCGCCAGAACAGACAGACCCGCGAGGAAACCGATAAACTCAAAATTGACAACATTTGTAAATCCGTTCTTGAAGTCTTTCCACATAGTATTATCTCCCCTACACCGTAAACTTCCACTCTCTCGAGCGCTTGTTCCAAAGGTTGCAGAGCTCCAGCAGACCAGACTTCGCTCTGGAAATACTGTCAGCCAGAATATAGATAGGCATTTCTTCCGTTACCCTGTGGGAACGGCCCTCAAAGTGGCGGGTATAGAACAGTCCATACATATTATACTGCTCGGCCACTTCCTCATTGAAAGTGTAGGTCACATTCGCTTCTGTCAACATATTTCTACTCCACTTCTTCCAGTACACGGTCAAGTTTATAGATATCGAACCATTTCCTTCCACACTTGTCACATCTGCAGATACGCCTGATTTCCGTTTCAGCGATATCATTATAAGGATAAGATGGTACGGTCTGTTCGACATACCAGTTACCGCAGAACGGACAGAAAGACGGTTCTGCTAAGTAGTTTTTCACGGTTATCTCCTGTACTTTACAATCCTGACTTCAACATCCCGCCTGTTCTGCAGAAGGTCGTTGACCTCATCAAGGGTCAATCCCTGACCAATCTCAAACTCCACGGTGTTGACAAGCTCTTTCACTTCGAATCGCGTCTGTGGCAGACGCAACTCCCTCAAGTCCGCCAATGTAATCTTTACTTTTTTCATTCTGTTTTCCTTTCCAAAAGGCATTATCTACCCTTTATTTTTGGCCCAGCGCCAAAATTTTTTATTGCGTAAACTACCCTTGTCAAAAAGCTTGTGCATTTCTAAACACAGATCCTCATTTTACCCCTTTTTTGGAGTAAGGGGTAATTATTTTTTCGACAATTTGTGTATGTGTGTGAAAATAACACAAAAATGACAAAAAATTGACAAAATGTACCATTTTTCCATCATTTTGTATATTTTATCACATTTTTGTGTTTGTGTCAATACCTCTGAAACCCTTGTGTGTCAAGGATTTGACATAGGTGGGGGGTACTGTGTAGTATATCCCCCACCTATGGGGTGCTAAGTCCTCTCTTAGCTCTTCTTTTCGAACTTGAGAGTAATGGTATCAGGAACATCCTCACCCCTTGGGGTATAGATGACACCCGTAATACCGTGACTACCACTCACATTGTAGGCGTGGAACCTCTTGGTGTCCTTGTAGAACTTGAATAACCCTGTAGCGCTAGTGCTAGGGGGGGTTTTCTTGGCCTTCGCCACCTGCTTCTGGATTTCCTTACCCGTCATTTTGGTCTTTTTTGACATTTTTTAAATCTCCTTGTAAAGTGTTGTTATTATTGGGTTCTATATACTTCTTTCCATCCGATATTGTCACATTGGTACATCCTGTTTGTGTAAACGTCCAGTATTACATCCCCTGTAGACATTGATGTATGGTCAAGGTCAAGGGATTGGATATAGTCTCTGGCCTCGCCATTGGGGCTCCACCTCTCACCTTGCATTTGAGTAAAGACCTCTTCAAGGCTCTTCGCCAATTGGGTCATTACAAACACATATTTTCCCCCTTTTGTGACCTTCTCGAAAGTCAGGTCGTGGTCAGGGGAAAAATCGGTGTCCTTCTTGTAGTACACCATATAAAGATGAATATAATCGTCCATTATTTTTTCCTCAAAATGTACCAAACGTCGTTCTTTACCGATTTGACTTCCTCAAGACCGAAAAGCCACAGATGGACATAGTGACCGTTTTTCAGTTTCCACGTTCCCGGCCCCACTATAGTGGCACCCTTGGAATAGTGTTTTCTGAAATAATTTTTCGTGGCCTTGGGCGTACCAAAGTTCTGGGCGAAAACAACATTTTTTGATGTTATCTTTCTTATCCTTGGCATATTACCTCTTTCTCGTTTTGAGGGTTTTAAAGGTTTTGTCCTGGCACTCCTGGCAGAGATGGGAAATACCGAACTCCGTATAGGAGAGGGCGTCACGGAAGTCCTCTACATTGACCTTGTAGGAACCGCAATTCACACAACCGTGACCAGTACGGCCCCTACCGTATAGGTGTTTTGATAAAGAGTTGAGAAAACTCTCCATTTCAGGTGATTTATTCGACATTTTTTACTCCTTGTAGTTGATGAGAACCTTTTCCTCTACAGCCTGAAAGATGTCAAGCATATCGTCATCGTGGAACCCCCACTCTGAGGCGGCCCTTTCGACTTCGGACGAATTGACAACCAATATAGGTTGTTTGTCCTCATCAAGGTACGGTAAAGAAAGGTTTTTGGCGATATAGTTCGCCAGATTGTCAATCCTCAAAAAATAAGAAAGTTTATTCATTTTCCTTTTCCTCAATTTTCCTTATTTCCTCTTGAAGTCGTTTCAAAAGGTCTGCTTTATCCTTTTCTGAACCAACGAAAATATCGTCCATCTTATTGTTCATTTTCGATATCCTCTATAACGGATAAAATCCTCTGCATCGCATCCCTCTCACCCCAAAAATACTGGAACCACAACATCCTCTTCATTTCGGGGTCATCCACTGCACAAAGAGGGGTCACTACGGAGGCGGTAGTTCCCTTCATATTTTTCTCTGATATCTCAATTGACCGTTTGACAACGGTTTTCAGGGATTCGAACTGTTTTCGTGTCATTTTTTACTCCTTGACCAATTTGTCTTTCTGTTTATCTGTCACAAAACACGATTTTCCTTTTCCACACAAATCCCACGCTCTTTTCGGCTTTTTACATCTTCCGTCTGTTTTTTGGTATTTGCAGTTGTCACAGACTGTATTCATATTTTCTCTCCTTATATGATACCCAATACCAGTAACCACGAAGGTGAACCATCCGGGCCGTGTCCATCCGGCTCGGTTTTCTTTCCGGTGACCGTCCTGGCGATACCGTCATACTCCCACCTACCGATAGTATTGAGCTTCGGCGGCTTGGTAAAGCCCGGTACATAGACAAACATATGGGCGGTTGATATTCTCCAAGTCTCACCCATAATGGTCACATAGGTGACCCTTCTACAGTCCTCAGGGCGGAACTCGATTTTTTCAATCGGAGTACCTACATAGTAGATCCTACCGTTTTTCAATTTCAGGTCTTTCTTGAGTTTCAACATATTACTTCGTCCTCACAGTCTGGTAGACAAAGCCACCCATAAGGTTGGCGTAGAAGAAGGCCATTTCCTTGGTGTAGGGGCCGTACATAAACCGTTTTCCGAAAATCTCTGTCACAACGTAGAATGTCATTATTTAATGACCGCCTTTCTTTTGGCTTTGGGGTTGGGGATAATCATATAACCATTCACCTTCAAGTCGCCGATGGCGTTGATGGCCTTGATGGTGTTCGACTTGTGAGGTCTGTCTGCCAAGGCTTTCGCCACGATGTCGATCTGATTACAGTAGTGGCTGACCTGTTTGTGAAGTCTCAATGACCGTTTACTATCGGGGTTGACTTTTCGTGCCATTATATTTTCACCTTTCTTTTACGATTGATTTGAAATCCTTCCGAATTGAGGGATGACCATATGGAAACGGCTCTGTCATAAGGCTTTTCCCATCTCGACCCCCACTCAAGACCTTTCTTGATGGCCTCGATGATATCGGTATCAGTCTGTATTCTCTGGGCTAACCGGGCTCTTGAAGCCTCTGTACTTTTTCTTCCTCTGGGCATTGTTTATCTCCTTGTACCGATGATTACCATATAAAAGATTGAATATTCAATAACGATGGCGACAACGAAAGTGATTATCAGTTGTATCATTAGCTCCTCAAATCGTCCAGTATACGGTCAAGAATGATAACCGCCCCGTACCTTATACTTTCAGGGTAAATCTGGTCAAACTTGTAAACCGGAAAGTTATAAAGTAAAGAAGCCACAGACTTACAGGCCTTGGCTTCTCTCAAATAACCGGCATCGTTCAATTTCTGGCTGTAGTCCTCAAGACAATGAACAATGGCCATACAGGGAAGGTCACCGTTGTTGTAGATGATGTTTCTTGTTCTTTCGATTCTTTCCAAAAGTTGATACATTATATGAGCTCCTTGATACGGGCAAAAAACAACTCGGCACGGTATGTCGCGGCGTAAAAGGCATCCTCACCAGTATAACCGACCTTCCGCCATTCGTCATCGTGGTAGGCTTCGGTGATTTTTTCCAGTTCGTTCTTGAACGCCTCGACTTCCCTCTTGAGAAGATTTCTCTTTGTCATATTATCCAATTCTCCAATTGGCGGGTTTCACAGTCAGGTGAACAGGCTTGTTGTTGTGGGGCTTACGGATAATGGTGATCCTGAAACCGTTGACAACCGACTTCGTAGAGGGCGAACGGTACAGCTGGTTGGACAACCAGTAATAGACAAGACCCTTGAAGGTGATACCGTCTACCTTACGTTTGCCGTGGTAGGAACGAAACACGTTGGGAGAAACGGTCATCCAGTTCTTGCGGACACCACCAAAGGGGCGTTTCACGGTAGTCTGGATTTCCAGTTTTGAATTGGTGTTGAAATTGTAGACAAGTTCTTTACCGAACTTCGTGGTAGTGGGGGTAGGCTTGATACCTCTTATCATCGTATGTCCTTTCTTGATTTTCTGTAATAATTCTACCATATTACGACTATAATGTCAAGAATTATTTTGGTGTCACATAAAAATATATGTCAATGATTTCAGGTACTTGTAAAATATTTTCACTTTTTTTCGGGTCAAAAACCACCGGAAACCCAAAGTGTCAAAATATTGTCATAGTGTCAAATATTTGACGGTCTTGTGTCTCACTTTTTCCGATATATGAGACACAAAAAGAGAAATGATTATTATATGAGACACAATAACATTCTGTTCGAAAAGTCTCTTGAGGGTATTCTACCGGAATAGTATTGTGCCAGAGTGGTTTTCTACTTGTGAAATATTCTTGTGTGTTACTTGAAGGATGGAAAAATTGTCGTGGGGCGCCGTGTGTGTGGCCGGGGATTATATTATACCCCGGCCCTTGGTGCCTGGCTTTATTTCTCAAATGGGTAGAACTGGATGTTACCCGTTGCTCCACTTCCCATATACAGGCTACTGTAGGCTATGTCCTTTATATACTGTTTTCTTACGAGATATCCTATATACTTGTCATCGTTGAAATTATATCTTCCCTTGTTGTCGGGGTTTTCTTCCAGAAATTTCTCTTTTTCTTCAAGGGGGTCAAAGGACTTTATAACCTTGAAAAGACCCATTACGGAATAGTCGGAGTATTCCCCCACATCTATCATCAGTATGGTTCCCGATTTGCAGATATTCTTGCTTTCTGTAAGGTATCTCTTTATTTTCATTGTTTTCCCCCTGTTTGTGTGTTTTATTGTATTTATGGAAAATGTGTATTATTCTATTGTAAACAGTTCGTCCGGTAGACTTGTCGATAAAACATATCCCGATTCGAATGGGTAATAGGGTTTCCAGTTGCAGTACCCTTCCCACTCTTCTTCTCGGGCTTCCCGTGGTTCTCCCAGTATCTTACCGTTTATCCTTATCCTGACCATACAGAGGGGTTTCTCATTGGAGTTTGGTGCCCAGTAGAGGAAAAATGTCTTTTTGATATCCTGTACGGAATAGGACATTATGGCTATATTGTGGGGGCTTTTTTCTGTGGCTTCTTTCCAGAGCATATGTGTGTGTACCGTCGTAGGGGCACCCTGTTATTCTATTACAGTTTCGGTGGGCGCGGTTACATCCTTCCATTCGTGTCTCCCCGATTCCTGATGGAGATACTCGGAGAGTGCGTTCATCGCTTTCTGATAGGAATTGAAATCGTTTATCGGGAGAAAATCGTCGGGTAAGTCCAAGTCAGTCCATCCCCTTATGAGACAGTCTTTCCTGTACTTCTGTAATCTGTATTTCACACCGTTTGAATATATCCTGTATTTTTCACCGTTCAATTCTATTGGCATTTCTCTCACTCCACTATAAAGAGTTCTTCCGGTAGGTAGAAGTTGTTTTTTGTGTGAAATTCTCCCATATAGGGCACCCATCTGTCGAACCCTTGCCACTCTTCGGGTTCCGCTTCCCTTTCTTCAAGAAGGTGTTCACCTGCCCTTATCTGCACCGTACAATGGGGTTTCGATGAATATCTTATGTGGCCGTCCAGTACATTGACGTTACCGTAAAGGTGAAATGTCCTTATTATAAATTCCTTTTCATATTTCAATATCGCAATGTGGTGTGGACTTTTCCTTACCGCTTCGTGCCAGTTCATCTATAATCTTCCTGTCAATGTCATCTTTCAGATTTTTTGCTATTTTTCCTATTATCGGGCAGTCTATGTCTTTGTGGTTTCCGCCACACAGGGCACACATCATAACACATTTCATATTCTTTGTATTTTCTCCATTTACCTGTTTCAAATCCCATCTCCTTGAACCATTTTCTCCATTCTCTTTTCAGTTTGCCCCATTCTTTCACTTCGTAGGACGAATACCCGTAGAAATCACCGTCATCGTAGCTTATGTCGTGGACACCGTACACGGTTTCAATGGCCATCATCCTTGCGGAGCCGTTGATGTTCTCATCGAAAAATCTTATCGTTTCCTCGTCATCGTCTATGTCGAAGGGGCCTGAAATGACCATAGTTACATGCGTAATATCCGTGTTCTCGTCATACAGTATGAAGGGTTTCATTCTGTTTTCTCCCTCACTTCCAGTTCCACACATCTGTACCCTATGGACTTGTAGGCTTCTATGGCTGTATAGAGGGGGGCCCTGTGGGGATTGTATTGTCCGTCCTTGTTCTGCCAGGTAAAAAAGGCGAACCACGAATTGTGTTCACTATCCGTAATCCACCATATGTAGTTTTCGGGGGTTTTTATTCCGTAGTATTTCATAACATCACACCTTGAAAAGCCTTTCATCCAGTATAAATTTTGATGGGCAGAATGTCCAGTTGTATTCGTCAATAGCATCCGTCAACATTCTCTTTTCCTTGTCATCCTTCAATTTCAATACGGTATTGTCCTGTGTCTTGTCATCTCCCCAAGTCGCGAAACAGAGAGGTGAAAAACCGAAATATGTTTCTTTGTTCCTGTAGATGGCGGGAAATATGGCAGAATAAAGAAGAACACCATTCGAAGAAGGAAAAAAATCATCTTTTTTACCGAATTTTATTCCCCTCTTTGTCTGGTGTTCAATGACGAAAGAGTAGTCTGTCAACCATTTCAATCTTATATATTTGTTCACCATACAGTTTACCTTTTCTTGGGAATTATTCCCAGCTCACCTTTCGGGCGCCTTGTCTGCCGCCCTTGAGCATGAGTATCCATTTACTATAGTCCGAGAGATTGTTGAATATGGTAGCCTCGCCTTTCATCGCTTTGGTCACGGCTTTTACTTGGTCATCGTATTCCATATCGCCAAATTTGTCCTGCCACATATCACACGCCGAACAAGTACCGAAATAATACTTGTATGAAAAGACTTTTCCGTTTCTCAATACGAGGTCAACATCCATCATACCCTGCATATCGTCACTATATTCAAGGTAGAGGACTTCCTTGACACCGCCGAGTTCCTTGACGGCTTGGGCCAGAGCGTCACCCCATGTTATATTGTCTGTAACTTTGAGAAAATCGCTGACAGAGGGATCCTGTATTATTTTCTCCCCCCACTCTTTTATGTACTGTTTGAGTTTCATTATACGATGCCCTCCGCTTCGAATTTGTCTATGAGGCTTCCTACAATCTCCTGTCCAGAGGGGTTCAGATACCTTCTGGAGCCAAGTACACAGGACAGGACGAAATCCGCGTTGAAATAGGGTAGTGTGTCCATATCGGGATAGACACCGGCATAATCACCCATTTTCTTTATCGCGAAAATCATTATTACCTTCTCGTCGTGGGTAAGGGAACGGAAAAAGGGTAAATCCTTCAATGCGTCACCCTTGTAGTCTATTTTCCCTTCCGAAAGGTATTTTTTCATTTTCATATCGTTGGATCCCCCTGATTGGTTTCTATACAATATTTATGGAATTTCGAACAATTTTTCGTCCAATGACATTCCGTTCATATTGTACTCCTTTACCGCCTGGAGTAAATCCTGTTTTTCCTTCTCTGAATGGAGTTTCAGGATATTGAGGTCGGCCCTCTCGTCACTTCCCCGGCAGGCCAGAACCAGATCCAATCTTCCAAAGTCCGTTTCCTCATCCCTGTATATTTCTGGAAAGGCGGCAGAATACAACAATACCTTGTTGGATGAGAGAAAGAACTCCCCCTTATTACCGTGACCGAAATACGCCTCACGGTGAGACTGTTCTGAAATATAAAATTTCAGGTTACCAATCCACTCAATCTTCAGATATCTTACATCAAAAAAGTTTTCCACTATGTCGTTTCCACTTCTTTCAGTATTTTTTTATGTGGTTCTCTTGGGGAAAATCTCAATGAGATTACCTTTTGTCTTTCGTGTGTCACGATTATTATCCTGACCTTTGACACCCTTTTGTTCGTTTTCACCATTGTATTTCTCCAAGAGAAAATCCCAATACTCTTCCATCCTGTCCGTCACATCCTCTATCTCCATCATTATTTTCTGTAGATTGGAAATATCGGGTGTATTTGGATGATAGTCAAAATATCCGAACCTTCTGGCCTTCATTATCGCCTTTATCAATTCGGATAACTCCTCAACCAGTTTGTCCTCTATGTGTCCTATGTGTTTGTACTTCGGGTCACTCATTTCCATTCTCCATCATAATTGTCCGGCGGCTTGACTTTTGGTAAGGATATTCTTATGGATGTTCCTATTGCCGAAATTCGGGAAATTGGATACCAATTCCTGATGATGAGTTTTTTCTTTTTCCATCTGTCCTCGATCTCAACCGTAAGATTATTACCAGCGTGAGATTTCGCCCAGTTCTTAGCGTTTTTCAAAAACCAGAAATCCTTGAAGTAACCGGAACAGTATTCGGATACCGTGGCCCTGTACCTTCTCATCTCTTCACTTCCCCACCATACAATCTTATCTTGTCCGCCAGTTTCCTGTCTTTTTCCTCTATTTTCAGATACTCGTCTATACAACATTGGTATCCCTTCAATAGGGGTTTCCTGTATCTGTGAAGTTTCACAATCTCCATACCGGATGAATGGCTTTTCTGACAAAGTGGTACATTCATCGGGGGTTTTCTTCCTTTTGTTCCCTTTCTCTTATACATTTTCGTTCTCCTTATCTTTCTCATCAAGGATTTCTTTTACATAGTTGGTAAATCCCTCGTAGTCCACGGGGCTCGCCTCTATACACCAAGAGTAACCGTACCTTATTTTTGTGAGCTTGATACTATTTCGTTGTAATGTCTCAAGTTTCTCCTGTAAAACGATATTTTCTTTAATCAATGAACATCCCTGACAGGAAAATCTCAGTATTGGCGGTAAGGTAATTCTCTCCTTCAGTATTTTATCGAGCTGTTCCTGTAGATAATCCCTTTCGTGTTTCACTTTGTCAAACTCTACACGGGTGACAAATGCTCGGAGGGGTTTACAGGAAACACACAAATCACCCGTATCCCCTGTTCCACCCAAGTCTATTCCACAGCCCATACATTTCTTATTCATTTTTTATCTCCAAGTTGATAATGTCCATATCATTTATGATTTTTTCGACGGTTTTCTTGATGTCATCCCTGCTGTATCCCCCCAAGTTTTCACCGTGTATTCTCAAAACAAATTTTGCACAGTCAAGTAATACATATAAGTCTCTCAAAGTTATTTTCATTTTATTCTCCGTCTATAAATTATACATCGTCCTCATCATCTTCTTCCATATCCAACCCGATTAAAATCATAAGGGGCAGAAGAGGAAAAAGAAGAAGAGCAAGAATCTCTATAAACCATTCTTTTATCTTATCCATACATCAACCATCTCAACGGTAATCCTATCAGAGTACCAAGTACGAAGCCCGGAACTATCACCGTCAGAAAACATAAAGCAAGTAAAACAGTCATCATCAGGATAACATAGGTGAGCCACTTGAAATACCAAACTATCCATTCAATCACATTATTTGTTTCCGGTATTTTCGGTTCCGTTATCATCTTATTTCTCCGTATATCTATATTCGAGTACACCCAAAAGAAGGATGCCCACAAAAAGAAACCATCCCCATCCTGATATACCATTTACAGCCATATACACAGCACCACCAATACAGATGGACGAAGGTATAATAGCAGCCAATGTCACAAAAAACAGTTTCATCGTTCTACCACCTTTATAGTTTTTATTCTTACAGGCCACACATAGGGCACATATTTCTTGTGGTTCCAGTATTCACCGTAATGGTGAGGATGTTTCCATTGAAGGTTGACCTGATGTGAATGATGGAAATCCTTTCGCCCCAACCATATCGGCCACCTGACTTTTTTCGTGTCCACTTTATACAGGGGCATCGTATTGTTGTAGCCTCTGTGCACCCACTCTTTCACCATTACATTGTAATATGCCTTGAGGGCATCGGGATAATCCATCCACATCAATACGGCCGGATGATGTTTCCATCCACCTTTACCCCTACCCTCTATTATGTCAATGATGATTTTGGCCTCAAGCCTCTGTTTACCGAGCCTCTTGTAGTCAAGGACACGGGCAGATTTCTTGAAACTCTTGTATGGAAGAAATGTCTGCATTACTTTTCACACTCTTTCAACTCGTAATCATAAAATAGGTCAGTATCATATTTTTCCGTGTTTTCGTGAGTTCTCACATATTTGAGTTTATACCAACACTCTTTACTGCTACAGGATGCTGTCATCACCAATCCTTTTCTATTGTCTATTTTTATACAGACAATATCGCCCACTTTGTATTGGGGCTTCAGGTCTGGCGCACTATCGCCACAGGAACACAAAAACAACACGACAATCAACAACACAATCTTTTTCATTCAGGAAAACCTCTTTATCAGAAAATAACAAAACAATAACAGCAATCCCATAGGGAATATGAGACACAATGTAAACAGGAAAAACCGGAAGGCATCCTTTTTGGTCTTGAAATGAGCGCCATCACCGGGCATAGAGTACATCTCTATCCTGTCGGGGTCAATAAAGGCCCATACTCTTTTCAGAAGTGTTTTCATTATTTCTTATTTCTGTATTTCTTCAGTATTTTCTCGACTTCTTTTGGTTCCAGTAAAGCAAGAGCCTTGAGGGTCAGTTTGATAATTTCCTTCACTTGAGCGATGGAGACTTGTACCTTTTTCCCCTCAAGTAATGTAATGTTTTTTGCAAATTCATTCATATTCATATTATTCTCCTTTTTTTATCCAGATATCCAGACTTTTTGGTATAGATGAAGCAGTAGAATAAACAGATTTCCTTTCAACTATACTGTAAATTTTGTAACTTATTCTCACATCAGAATGGGGATAGTCAGAAATGAAAATCTCACATTCTTGGTCACATTTTGATAAAGCTTCCACCAATTCTCTTACTTTCATATTTGATCCTTCAATTTCTTTCCACAAAACGGACAATATTTGGCTATCGGGCCGTCATCGGGATACCATATATCGTGAGTAGATAAAAATATCCATGCGTCATTCTCAATCTTTATCCATTTCTTGAACTTTTTACAACTACATCTTTCTTCTATTGATTTCACTTTCTCATTCTTTTTCATCCCGGCCCCCTGCTGTAGGTCATATTCTTATCTGGCATCGTTGATTTGTAAATACAATTTTCATCTGCCCGGAGGCTGTCACCCTCAAACAGGGTGTAGCCACCATAGTAAAAATCAATACGGAGATATTTTCTCCTTATCTCCTGCGGGGGTTTCCAATCCTTTCTCCATATTCTCCAATCATTTTTTGGTTGTATAACCTCTTCTTGAACATAATAGGAATAACAGAAATCACCCTCATACGGTGAACGGCCCGGTGTACCGGAAAACTCTATGGAGCCGGCGGTAGACGATGTTCCCATAAACAGATACCCACTTGGGGTTTCAGAAAATGTGGCCCGGATTTTCTCCATTTCCTCTTCAGCTTTTTTTCTTATTTCTTCTTTCCTTTTCTCTTCTTCTTCCTTCTTCTTCAGGTAAATTTCCTTGTGTTTGTCGAAAATCCTCTTACCGTGCTTCACAAAGAAAGCAACTACTTCTTTCTCGTTCTCTCCATTATATGTTATAATTTCTGCTTCCATCTTATACCCCGTATGTCAATGACCGTCTGGACGGGAGTGATACTTTCCACTTTCCCCTACTGTAATCTGAATAAACAACAATCCTTTCACAAAGGAAATGTAGTAAATCATCGTATATTTTTCTTGTCTCAAATCTCAACTTTTCATATCTTTTCACATATCTTTCTTCTTCATCGTCTATATAGATGTGCATTTCAGGGTCATTCATCAACGCCCATTCAATCGGCAGAGTGTGTATCTGGACTTTATCTTTTTTCCTTGTTACTCTTGCACCTATTATATTATAACAGTCCTCTCTCTCATCCCTGATAAGGACTTCATACCAACCGTCATAATATCCCGGCTCTGTGTCAACATAGTGTATGTCTACATTACCCACTACACACTCAAGTTTACCGGAAGGGTCTGCTTCTTTCAATTGTCTTATAAGTTCTTTTGTTTTCATATTTCAAACAACTCTTTGTCCAGAAAGACATCATACATTTCATAGGGCACACAATCATTACACCGGACAAATCTGGATGTCTTGTGTGATGACTGTTCGCTATAAAGAACCTCATACCATCCCTCACCGGATCTATCAAACAGGATTTCCGGATTTACATGGAATACTTTCCCCATACAATCAGAATACCAGAGATCGGGATAAAAAATTTTCACTCTCATATCTCAATCTACTGCCCAATCTTCTTTCACAATCTTGACACCAAATTTCTTTGCCCATTGTGTTGCATTACGTCTGGTATGATTTATAGTTGGAAAGGTAGCATCGTTGTTTATATACAGGTCATCCCGTATAATTATACTCCAAGTATAACCGTCCAGAGTGAGCTTTTCAATTATAAGTAATTTTCCTTTCATATCTCAAATAGGCTCTCATCAAGAAAGTATTTTGTCGTGGGCACACAAAACTCAGCCAGAATGAACTTTCTTTTACCGGATGTGACTATTTCGTAGTATTTGACACCCGCTTTGGTGAAGTATGGAGTATCATAAACATCCAGTATTGACCCCTCTTTCACAAGATTATGGCCCGCCAGGAGGACTTGTTTGATAGTTTTCACAGTTTTCATTTCAATCACTTTCTATTGAAAGGATACAGTTCTGGTTGTTTTCTTCTGTTTGACATCGACAAGCTGATAAATTGCTACTTCCCCGTCCTCGATACTATCTGGATCATCATCTGCCAAAAAATAGTATCCTTCACCATCATCTTCTTTCACCACATACATCGTATTGGGATATTTTACTTTCTTTTCTTTCTTTTTCATAAGCCTCTCCTATTATATTTCAAATAATTTGGGGTCAAGGACAAATTTGTCCGCGAGCTCCCCTATAAGAATAACATCTTCTTTTCGTATAAAGCCATAACTACCGTCCGCCCTCACATAATAACGAAGATCGGTAGGATCTTCTTTCACCTCAAAGACATTACCGATTTTATCGGCATACCAAGCGGCCTCTTTTTTCGCCTTTATAATTTTGACTTTCAATTTTATACCTCAAACAGTTTATCATCTACGGTACTTTCAAGAATAATCTCTACATCCTTCTTGTGAAAACCGTGACTACTGTGAAGAAGGACAAAATATTCATCGGGAGCGTAGGCATAATCTCTTACAAAAAAAGATTCTCCTATCTTGTCTTTATACCACGCACCCCTTTCGGAATAGCTAACTACTTTTATCAGGTATCTTTTTTCCATTTATAGTCTTTCCACAATTTGGGCACACAGGGTTCCAGTTCGCCCTGTCGGGAAATTTCGGTGTGAGTATCAATTGCCACAGATTTCCACAGCACTTCCACTCAACAATTGTCCACGAACCCCTTCTGTCAGTTATTTTCATCATAATGCCAGTTTACCTGCCAATCTTTCCATTCCATCACTTCCCGATATTTCTCGACATCGTAAACCATCTGTTCCATATTCCATACCCCGATATTCCAGAGCATCCGGTTGAAGCTCCACAAAACTTTCTGGAAAACATAATCGAGTTCTTCTTCCGAAGGAAGATTTTTGATATCATCGGCCGATTTTATTTTTTCGGCCAGCTGGATAAAATAAACCTGTGCGGCCGTACCATAGGTACTATATTTCCTGTAGACCCACCAGCACCGTATACAGAGAAAAACCAAAAAGAGAAGCCAGACAACAAGAAATGTGACAAGAAGCATCAAGGGGTCAAGTATCATAATATCCTCCACACTTTTATTTGTATTATTATACCATATTTCGGCAGACAAGTAAACAAGTATATGTATAAACACAAACCCTTGAAACATAGGGTTCTCAAGGGTTTCGGCGGTTTGTATTTCCTACTGTGCCAATCAATAAAACACCGGAAAATATAGGGGTTTTCATAGAACGGGGCCAAGTCAAAAATCCAATGAAAACGAGTAGTTATAGAGGTCGATTTCGTGACAAAAATATCGTATTTTATGATATTTTGAACAAATCGTCTGACAGAGATAAATCGATCAAATCATCCGGTTGGAAACCAAATGACTTTTGGATGTGTCCATTTGTAAAATGCCTCGGTTCATCAAACTCCACAATAATGCCCAGATATTTACCACTATTACTTATCACCTTACCCGTTTCATCATAGAAGAAATGAAAATCCTGGCAAGGTGTTATTACTCGTACCGAAGTTCCTACGGGGAACATTTCAAATGTATTATCGAGTGTATTGTATTTTTTCTTTTTCTCCATCATCACATCATAAACACTTGGCATAAACATTCTCCTATCGAGTTTCAACTGTAACAATATAAATCATTCGAAGGGCTTTTTCCCATTCCTTTATCGGGTTATTTTTTTCTTTCCTTCTCTTCCAGTAAGAGTATTCCCACCGTTTGTAAACATTTTGGAACCAATCTTGTCCGTTTTCTTTTCTTTCGATAACGATATTTACCTTGTCTCCCGGCTTTATGGACGGAACCTTCTTGGATTTTGGTGATGAATTATAACCGATACCACCGTTATATCCTATGACATAATTTATACCATCATTCTTGTTGTGATACAGAATATAAATATATTTCGGGTCTGCGTCTACTATTTCTCCTTCAATAATATAATCACGAAATACTATTTCTTTTTCTGACGAGTAATTCAGTATATCCTCAAACATTATTATCACTCCACATTTTCAGATGGATTTTATCCTTCGTGATGAGGGCCAACCACTTGATAGGTGTAGGTTGAACAGACCAGTAGACATCATTCCTTATTATTTCCAGAAGCCTCTCCTGTGAAAGGTCTGTATCAACTTCCTTCCTCACCTTTTGTCCTTTATGTTCCACAATCAGTTTCATTACGAAAATAGCTTCCAGATATATCCGACAACGACAATAACAGCCACAAAAATCAAACAGTATAGTGCCCAGAGGGCCAGACTTTTTCCCTGTTCCATATTACTTCTCCTCTTTTTCTTCTTTTATATTCGTTTTTGTGGCCTTCAGAGTGGTTCGACATTTTTTACATTGGTAAACCGGAATGTAGGCTTCTCCATCTCTTTCCAGTTTTATTACTTCTACTCTTCCGCCACACTTACAAACAATCATTTCCTGTGTTGCCTCCACAAAAACATACAGAAATTTGCCACATCTACTTCTTCATTGTACCCAAGAAGTAGACGGCCGGCGTGATAGTGTATTCTCATCAGGATTTCATCTCTGGGCATTGTCTCCCAACCTTCAAACCCCTCTTCATACTTTTCTACCAGTTTTTCCTTCATTTCCTTGGAGAACCCATCAACACAAGTTTCCAGTTTTTCCTTCTCTTTCATATTACCTCTATTTCTGGATGTTTATATCTATATCATCATCTTCGGTGACATCACCGCTAAATTCCATTTCATTGAATAGCCTCAAAAGAGATTTTGAAATCGTTCTGGATAATCTGTCATCTCCATCTCTCAATTTATCCAGTTCTTCCATAGAAAACTCCACATTTGCCATCATTATGGGGTATCTCTTTCCCGTTTCCTCGTCTTTCTCAAATCTTTTTGTAAATGATACTTTCATTTTTTCTCTTCCTTATTTTCAAGTGGGGTAGTCGAAACAAATACTATAAACTCTTGGTCGCAATTCGAGCAAAAAACAAGAGTTGAAACATCGTATACCTTCCCATCTGCTGCGGGCTTACCATAAGCTCTATCTTTTATCAATAAGATATCATCACAGCCGCACTTTGGGCATACAATTTTCATAATGAGGCTATGTCTTTCCGGCCCACTCTTTTTATTCACAATATCATCAAACATTTTATATTCTCCTATTTTTTGGGCGAGACAAAAATCCTCACATCCATAATAAAACTTGAAAGACAATAATTACAAATATATTCAAACACGGTTATGCGGTCTGTGGTTGGATTATTTGGATTATGGGTGGAACTGATTGTTGACATCAATGTCAGGTTGTCAGATGAACAGATAGGGCAATAGATATCAAGATGGTAAGGTTGTCGAACATCTATTTTCTTGTCTTTTCCCGTTATATCATCAAACATCTTACTCTTCCTTATGAGGAAATCTCGATTTGTTTTCTTTCTTCAGGCTTATGTGAACCCGTAAAATATCTTCAAAGGGGTCACCGTTGTTTCTTACACCGCTTCTGTTTGTTTGTTCTTTCGAATTCCAGAATAATTCAATTTCAATACTGTGTGGTATCAATCCCACTCTATCTCTCAATTCTCTCAAAGCTTCTTTTATTTTACATTCACACTTCTCAACTTCGTTGACGATTAACCTTTGTAACATATCATTTCAAGCTCCCTGATTTCAATAGATATATCAAAAAACTGGCTAATCCTATTGCCGATATGAGGTAGATAATCATTATCATACCCCCCCAAAAGGTTGTAATAATACTTTTGATTAAAAGATAAAATAGTCTCATTTTACATTATCTTTCTTTGGAATGCCAAAACTATTCAATGGCCGAAAAACTACCCTGTTGCATTTCAGACAAACAACAAGGTCACCGATAGTGATAAATCTGTTTTGTTTACCACTACCGTCCATACCGGCTATAGGAAAATCTCTCCAATGCCCTCGGTGAAACAAAAAACATAATATTTTCTTCATATTATATCACATCTTCTCTTACAAGTAAATACGCGGTTATGGCAAATCTTATTCTTTCCCACATTTTGTCACGATCTTCCATCGTTTTGAACGACCAATAAATCTTGTCGTTGGGGATATAAAAGACAATTGTAAAGTAATTATCACGGGCTGTATCAATCTTTTTCATTTCACAGACCTGATATAAATTCACAATACTGTTTTTATATTCTATGAACATCTTATTTCTCCTTTATTTCCACTATCTTATCCACTTCAAAGTGGTAGCGCAAATCTTCACCAAAGTAAATTTCCACAGTTTTCTTTTTGGGGTTTATTTTTGCGGTGGATTTTACCTTGATATTATAATAACCAGCTGGATCATATACGGATTTTTGTTTGAACATATCTACTCCTATATTATATCACGGCGGGGGGATTGCGTAAATAACATTATTATTTATCATAAATATAGGTGAAAGATCGTTTGGTGGAGATCCACCGAAAATAAGAAGCGGAGGTATGAACTTATGTTTAATCCTTTCAACATTCTCGTGGCTGTAGCCGTTGTGGCTGTAGCCGTGGCCGTGGGTCTTTTCCTTGTATGGAGAAATAACAAGGTAAAGTTTGTCGCCGTTATGGCTGTACTGGATGAACTCATCAGCGGTAAGGTTGATGAGGCGGCGGTAAAAGCGGCCGTGGAGAAAATCAAAGAAATCCTTGGTAAGAAGTAGTTTTCTTACAGGCGGGGGGATCAATTCCCCCCGTTTACTTTCCTTCCCCCGTGTGATATAATTTGTAAAGAGGTGTCATATGAACAAATCACTAATAAGATGGGATAGCTACTTTCGTGGTCTGACCATATCAATCGCACAAAACAGTCAATGTCTTTCAAGAAAAATTGGGGCAATCATCGTTTTGGACAAGTCCATTATCTCCACCGGATACAATGGGCCCCCAAGGGGAGTTCCCCCCTGTGATGAAAGATGGGGGAAAGATCATTCTCTGGAATATGATTTTCCAGAGAAAGTGAGACAGGGGAAGTGTCCGAGAAAAGTGATGGGGTATGAAAGTGGTCAGGGGCTTGAGTATTGTATCGCCGGCCACGGGGAACGAAACGCCCTCATCAATGCCGCTCGACACGGTATAGCCGTGAAAGGGGCGACAATGTATTGTAACTGCCCCATACCCTGTACACCTTGTCTTGTGGAAATTATCAACGCAGGTATTATCGAAATTGTTGTCACAAGTCTTGAGACATACGACAAAACATCGGAATATCTTATAATGCAAAGTGGAATAGTTGTGAGGAAATATTATGGTAGTATGTGAAATACATAAAACAAGAGACAAATATAAAACAACGGCACAATTTATGTTTGATAGACATATGTTTGAGGAAGTAAGCGGAAATGTAAGACTGCTTCTACCGGAACCTATGAGACACGGGGAAATAGAAATAAACAGGGATGAAGTTAGTTTCAATTTATATGTGAATGTCACACAAGACCAGTATTTATTGACAGCTTATACACAAGACAAAAAAACGAGATTTGATGCCTGGCAGTCATCAAATAACATTATTTTACAGTTCCACGATGGGGGAACCCATTGGCACGAATTTACCAGAACCATCTCCATATGTACAACTGCTAGAAGCCCAAGTGGAAATATAACCATCCTGTTACCGGAACACACTTGTGATGAGATAAAAGCCGCGGCAGATGAATACAATACAATGCTCACAAACAATATGAGGGGGGAGGATTTACATTTCGGAAGAAAAATTGATGTACCCGATTTAAGGAAGGATATGAATTACATTCCAGATTTTCTATTCAAAATAGAATGAGGAGGTAAATTTGAGAAAAAGACTGAAGAAGAAATTGAGGAGTTGCCCGAGTTGCAAACCACACAAGACACACGGTGCTCCAAGATGGAAAAACAAAGACCTTTATGAACTCAAATTAGCGGAGGATGAAATTTTAGAAACAAAAAAGAAAACACCAACGGAAGTATTGGAAGAAACGGATTTTGGTATACCAACAAAATACGACAAAGTTTCCGGAATAATTATTCAGTAAACCCGAAAATAGGGTAAAAAAGATGGTGAGGCGGAAGAAATTCCGCCTCTTTTTTTGCATAAATATTAGCGTGGAAAGAATAAAACTGCACGACAAAATAAAAGTAAACAGAAGTAACCATCCTATGTATGGTTTGAGAGGAAAAGTTGTGGGAATAAGGGGTGAAATAGAACCGGGCAATTTTTGGCTTTTGATCTATTTTCCTTCCCACCAAAGAAGTTTTCTTGTACCAGAAATATATGTAGAAAAGGAGTAAGTTATGTCAGAAAGGGTAGTGTGGTGGAACGGTAAATTCATACCGGAGAGGGAAGCTCGTGTCAGTATCTATGATAGCGCCCTGATGTTTGGCGATATGGTATTTGAAATGACACGATCTTTCAAGAAAAAACATTTCAAACTCGATGAACATATCCAAAGACTTCTCGATTCTGCGAAGTACATTCGTCTGGAAATCCCCTATTCAAAGATAGATTTGATTGATGCCTGTGTGGCGACTGCCTTGATGAATGACCGAGAATTCAATCCAGACGATGAACATCGGTTGATGATAAATGTCACACGGGGATTATTATCAATCTATCGGGGTATCGACCTTGAAGAGAAGGGGCCGAATGTCATCATAGCGGATTTCCCCTTGAGGTGGACGGTACAGGGTATGGGGAAACTGTTTGACACCGGGGTAAATGCTGTCACGCCAAATCAGAGAGCCATCCCGGCAAGATATCTGGAACCCAAAGTGAAAAATAGGTCAAGACTTCACTACTTGATGGCAAATATCGAAGTTTCGCAATACAAGGGAGAAAATAACTGGGCCCTCTTACTGGACGATGACGGGTTCGTTACAGAAGGTACTGGGGCAAATTTCTTCATCCTCGAAAAGTCAGGTAGATTGATAACATCTCACGGAAGAAATGTCTTGAGGGGCATCAGCCGGGCCTATGTAAAAACTTTGAAATCGACATTTGAAAAAAATATCGAATTATATGATGTAATGATGGCAGATGAAGCTTTCTACACGGGAACTCCTTTCTGTATTATGCCCTGTACATCTATAAACGGGGAAAAAATCGGCAATGGGAAAGTTGGGCCAGTCACAAAGGAGCTCTTGAAACTTTGGGGAAAGAATGTGGGCATAAATATTGTAGACCAAATCAAAAAATGGGATGAGGATAGTGTAAAGGACGGTGCCACACCATATGCTTTCAAATAATCCAATTGTAGATATTACAATTACAACCTACAATACGGAGAAATATATCGAGGAATGTGTGAATAGTGTCCTGTCACAGTCTTATAAAAACTGGAAAATATATTTTGTGGATGACTGTTCGACAGACAATACGGTAAACAAAATATCTTCTCTTGGTTTGGATGAAAGACACTTTCTATGTGTTTTAAATAAAAATTATGGTTATGGAAAATCCTTGAAAACGGCTATTGAAATGGGAAGAGGTGAATTGGTGGCGGTTTTGGACTCGGACGATTATTTGTCAAGGCCGGATGCCTTGGAAATAATGGTCAGAGAACATCAAAAATATCTCGATGCCTCTCTTATATATAGTAATTATTATAGGCTGTATAATGGAGCCAAGCATTTAGTAAAAAGTCGGGCATTAAAATCAAATGAAAAATATTGTGAAAAGCAAAATATTAAACCAAAATTAAATATTAGTCACTTCAAAGTTTTCAAAAGAAAATATTATGAGATGACAGAGAGATTGGATGACACTTTAATTAAATCTGTAGATAAGGATTTGATACTAAAATTGGAGGAGGTCGGACTATTAAAATATATCCCATATGATCTTTATATTTATCGTGTAAGGGATGATAGTATTTCAAACCTATATAAAAAACTTCCAGAAGAGGAAAAGAAAAAATTATTAAAAATTAAAAAACAACTGTTTGAAAGGAAAAAAAATGAAAATATACACAGACAGTAATCACATAATCATTCACAGGATTCATCCATATCTCAAAAAAATGGGATGTGAGCTTTCTCCGATACCAGCCGGATGTGATGTTTATCTGGCCTTCGTTCATATCAAACCCACAAAACTTCCGACTGTATTGAGGCTCGATGGGATATATTACGATAGTGATACGGACTACAATTCAAGAAACTCCGGTATAAGTCAGGCACACAGAATAGCAGATGCCGTCATTTATCAGAGCCATTTCGCCAGAAGTATGTGTGAGAAGTATCTTTCTCCAAGGAAGAAAGAAGCCAAACCATTTGTCATTTACAACGGGATTGACAAAGATTGGTGTGGGGAGTTTGTCGAGCACGAAGGAACGAATATCATTGTCACAGCGAAGTGGAGGCGACACAAGAGACTACAGGAAACAATCCAGTTATTTTTGAAACACTACAAGAAATATCCACATACCCACTTACACATTTTTGGTCTACTTCATCAGAATGTTCCGGTAAAACATCAAAACATCCATTACTACGGGCACGTTGACAGGAAGGATTTTATGGGTCATCACGCTATGGCGGACTTTACAATCCATCTGTCAAAAAAGGACGCGTGCCCAAACTCCGTGGTTGAAGCCATCGGGGCGGGAATACCAGTTATAACGACCAATGCCTGTGGTGGCTCGACTGAAATGTGTGCTATGACAGGCGGTTGTATTATATGTGACGGGGATGAAAACACCATAGAACCTTGTAAACCCTATACGGACGCTTACAATGTAATGCCTCCGGTACTGGAAGAAAACCTATTGGGGGCGATGGAGACAATCGAAAAAGATAAATATTGTGTGGAGTTGCCCAAGGAACTGACAGCGGAGTATGTCGCAGAAAAATATTTTGAGGTTTTTAAAAGTATAAAATGAACAGAAAAGACCACATTCTGAGAACATCTGACGGAAAGGAGCCCCGCGTATGGTTATCTGATTATCCCGCGGTTGATATTGCCGTGACTACATTCAATGTGGCAAAATATGTCGAGGATTGCATCAAGAGTATTGTCGAACAGACATACCCATTTTGGCACATTTATTTCGTGGATGATTGTTCAAAAGACACTACCGTAGAAAAGATAAAAAATCTGGTAAAGAAATATGAGATAAAGGAAAAATGTTCATTCTTCCAGACAGAAAAAAATAGTGGGTACGGAACAACCTTGAAATGGGCGATAGAAGCCGGCAACAATGAATTGGTGGCAATCGTGGATTCTGACGATTTTCTCGATGACAAAAATGCCCTACAGATTATTGTTGATGCCCATAGGGAAAGACCGAATGTTTCAATGATTTATACTGACTACTATGAAATAACAACGAGAGGATATCAACAAAAGAGCTTGATAAAAGCAAAACCACCTACGGAACAGTTTTTGGGAGGATTTACAAATAATGTCTATAACGGAACAGACGCGGATATCAGCCATTTGAAAACCTTCAAGAGAGAATTTTACAATATGACTGTGGGGCTGAACCATAGGTTATTGAAAGCCGTTGACAAAGATGTGATATTGAAACTGGAAGAAGTCGGAAAATTATTCTATTTGAGAAAACCACTATATTGTTACAGGAAACATTCCGCAAGTATTTCTACTGTATGGAGAGATAGGTCTGTAGAGTATAAGAATAAGGTTTTGAAACTCAAGGGCGATATGTACCTGAGCGCAAAACACAGAAGGGAAAGAGGAATATTGATGAAGGTAGGAAATACTTATACCTACTATGAGAACGGAAAAAAATTGGGGCTAAATTGTAAACGGGAGGATGTTGAAGAATGTACATTGTGAGTTTGATACCTGCAAGAGAAGGATCAAAAGGAATACCAAAGAAAAATTTGGCTTTACTGGATGGAAAACCACTCATCTACTATATTATCCAGAGTAGCCTAAACTCGATATGTCACGACACTTTCGTTTCATCGGACGGCCCTGATATTTTATGGTATTCGATGGAACTCGGAGCAAAGGTCATAGAACAACCGCCTATCATTTCCGGTGACAGGAACTCCATCGAAGAAGTGATAGCATTTTTCACGGAGAAAGTCGAATATGACATTCTCGTTCTCCTTGCACCCACATCCCCGCTGATAGAACCCAAACATATAAATGACGGTATAGAGAAAATTCTCGTTCACGGTTTCGATTCTGCAATCGGGGCTATGGGGATGGAGAAAAACGATATATTGTTTTGGGATGGTCTGGTCAGGCAACCGATAAACTATGAGTTGAAGAAAAGGGGCAGGAGACAGGACAGGGAAGAGAACAGATATTATATTGAAACTGGTGGATTGTATGTAACAACCCGAAAACAGTTCCTTCAATCAAAGTGTAGAGCTGGAAATAATGTTGGTTTTGTGGAAATCCCGTTCTGGAAACATTTTGAAGTTGATACACAGGAAGATTTGAGGATGATAGAAGCCATAATGAGGGGGAGAAATGGTTTATAGGGAAAGAAAGACACCCTCTCTGAAAGAACATATTCCGTTTTCAATGTACGAAAGGAATAAAATCTGGCTCGACTGTGCATCAGGTGATGGTTATGTAGTGGCCGATGGTTTTATTCGAGGCAGAGAAAAAAACAAGAGTATTGTGCCAGGAAATTATATCTGTGTTGATATGGACAGGAAAAAATTGAAAAGAATGGCGGAAAAGGGTTCGAACAGTTAGTAGATAATCTACTATAATCTACTTGACACTACCAAAATCTTTTAGTATAATTGGAGGTGAAGGATGAAACGAGCGATGGTCACACGAGTAACCAAGACTGAGTTTGAACTTGACGACGGGCGGGTTTACCAACACCCGTTTGAACTTGATGAAGTTCCCACCAATGAGGAATTTCAGCGCATCTACAACCATTGGCGAGAACTTTTCGAGAAGGAACTGGATGGCGAGCAAGAGACTAATCGGGATAGCGAAGGCCGCTGAACTTCTTGGCGTTGGAATTTCTACGCTCCGAGCATGGGATGATTCTGGCGCGTTGAAAGCAGAGCGCACAAAAGGCGGACATCGGAGATACCGCATTGAAGATATTGAGCAACTTCAAGGTATCGTTTCAGAAGATGCTCCACCAAATGATTGTGCCGCAATCTACGTGCGGGTGTCGTCTCATGACCAGAAACAGAAAGGTGATTTGGAACGTCAGAAATTGCGCCTGCTTGAATACTGCGCCAACAAGCAATACCGCGTTGGTTATGTATTTGAGGAAACGTTATCTGGTATGAACGACAATCGCCCCAAACTTCATCGGCTATTTGACCTGGCAATTGAGCACAAGATCAACCGCTTGGTCATAGAACATAAAGACCGCCTTGCCCGATTCAATTTTGGAATCTTCGTCAAGTTGTTTGAGAGTCACGGCGTCATTGTTGAGTGGTGTGAGGAAGTTCTACCCAAGTCATACGAAGCGGAACTGGTTGAAGACATGCTGTCTTTGCTCTCGTCATTTTCAGCAAAAAT